>QFCH01000120.1_pt1:0-265000 | contig 483299 bp, 437 predicted proteins | sample 5346071 | NCBI WGS metagenome assembly QFCH01 (sample SAMN09062255, study PRJNA434731) | Human gut metagenome, whole genome shotgun sequencing project. | isolation source: stool timepoint B chromium assembly | host: Homo sapiens | collected 2015 | reverse complement strand
CTAGTCGAGAGGTCCTGCGCCGAAAATGTCCGGGGCTAAAACATGCCACCGAAGCTTGGGAATGACATAGTCATTGGTAGAGGAGCATTCTTAACGCGAAGAAGCAGTACCGGAAGGAGCTGTGGAGTGCTGAGAAGAGAGAATGCCGGAATGAGTAGCGAGAACAAGGTGAGAATCCTTGTGGCCGAATATCCAAGGTCTCCAGGGTAAAGCTGATCTGCCCTGGGAAAGTCGGGACCTAAGGTGAGGCTGAAAAGCGTAGCCGATGGACAACAGGTTGATATTCCTGTACCGCATGGTAACAGAACTGTGGGGACACGGGAGGGAAACATGGGCCGGAAATGGAAAGTCCGGTACAAACGGGGTAGTCGCACAGCAGGCAAATCCGCTGTGCATGAGACGAAGCCGTGATGTGGAGCGAACTAAAGTAGTGAAGCATGTGCCCCCTCCTGTCGAGAAAAGCCGCTATTGTTTGCCATGCGCCCGTACCGTAAACCGACACAGGTGGATGAGGAGAGAATCCTAAGGCCGGCGGGAGAAGCATTGTCAAGGAACTCGGCAAAATGACCCCGTAACTTCGGGAGAAGGGGTGCCCACGCAAGTGGGCCGCAGAGAATAGGCTCAAGCAACTGTTTAGCAAAAACACAGGTCTATGCGAAACCGTAAGGTGATGTATATGGGCTGACGCCTGCCCGGTGCTGGAAGGTTAAGAGGAGAGGTTAGCGCAAGCGAAGCTTTGAATCCAAGCCCCAGTAAACGGCGGCCGTAACTATAACGGTCCTAAGGTAGCGAAATTCCTTGTCGGGTAAGTTCCGACCCGCACGAAAGGCGTAATGATTTGAGCGCTGTCTCGACAATGCACCCGGTGAAATTGAAGTACCAGTGAAGATGCTGGTTACCCGCGCCAGGACGGAAAGACCCCATGGAGCTTTACTCCAGTTTGGTACTGGAGCTTGGTATTGCATGTACAGGATAGGTGGGAGCTTATGAACCTGGGACGCCAGTCTCAGGGGAGGCGCTGTTGGGATACCACCCTTGCAATATCGGGTTTCTAACCAGCCGCCGTGATCCGGCGGTGGGACAATGCCAGGCGGGGAGTTTGACTGGGGCGGTCGCCTCCGAAAGGGTATCGGAGGCGCTCAAAGTTTCCCTCATAATGGTCGGAAACCATTAGAAGAGTGCAAAGGCAGAAGGGAGGCTGACTGCGACACCGACGGGTGGAGCAGGTACGAAAGTAGGACTTAGTGATCCGGTGGCATAAAGTGGGATTGCCATCGCTCAACGGATAAAAGCTACCCTGGGGATAACAGGCTTATCACTCCCAAGAGTTCACATCGACGGAGTGGTTTGGCACCTCGATGTCGGCTCATCGCATCCTGGGGCTGTAGCAGGTCCCAAGGGTTGGGCTGTTCGCCCATTAAAGCGGTACGCGAGCTGGGTTCAGAACGTCGTGAGACAGTTCGGTCCCTATCCGGCGCGGGCGTAGGATATCTGAGGGGAGCTGGCCTTAGTACGAGAGGACCGGGCTGGACGGACCACTGGTGTACCGGCTGTCATGCCAATGGCATCGCCGGGTAGCCAAGTCCGGAAGGAATAAACGCTGAAGGCATCTAAGCGTGAAGTCCCCCCCAAGATGAGATATCCCATCCTTATAAAGGAGTAAAAACCCTTGAAGAGTACGAGGTAGATAGGGCAGAGGTGGAAGTGTGGCAACACATGGAGCTGACTGTTACTAATCGTTTGAGGGCTTGACCAAGAACACGAGATTGAATAAAAGAAGCTAAGATCTCACCTGTATGAAGTTTTGAAGGTATATATCATGTACCTTATTCCTCGATAGCTCAATGGTAGAGCACTCGGCTGTTAACCGAGTTGTTGTAGGTTCGAGCCCTACTCGGGGAGTTATGGCTCCATGGTCAAGCGGTTAAGACATCGCCCTTTCACGGCGGTAACACGGGTTCGATTCCCGTTGGAGTCATTTATATGTTGGCAGAATTGCTCACAAAGTAGCAGAGGTCTGTTGGCTGATAAACATTAGACTCAGGAAACAATGAGTATGGTAAGTAAGAAAGTTGTTTCTGTATGTTTATGCCGATGTGGCTCAATTGGCAGAGCAGCTGATTTGTAATCAGCAGGTTATCGGTTCGAGTCCGATCATCGGCTTTTTGGACCTTTAGCTCAGTTGGTTAGAGCAACCGGCTCATAACCGGTCGGTCCTGGGTTCGAGTCCCCGAAGGTCCATTTTGTAAGAACATATAATAAACGATTTGGCCTAGTGGCTCAGTTGGTTAGAGCGCCGCCCTGTCACGGCGGAGGTCACGGGTTCGAGTCCCGTCTGGGTCGTTTATGGGATCTTAGCTCAGCTGGGAGAGCATCTGCCTTACAAGCAGAGGGTCACAGGTTCGAGCCCTGTAGGTCCCATCGATGCTAAAGCATCATGCCGGCGTGGCGGAACTGGCAGACGCGCAGGACTTAAAATCCTGTGGTGGCGACATCGTACCGGTTCGATTCCGGTCGCCGGCATTAGCTTTTAAGCTGATTTTATAAAATATGTGTGTGTAGCTCAGCTGGATAGAGCACTTGGCTACGGACCAAGGTGTCGGGGGTTCGAATCCTCTCACGCACGTACCGTAAAGTATCGCAAACTTTTGATTAACAAGGGTTTGCGGTATTTTTTTGCATTAAAAAAGGAAATATGGGGGCGTAAGACCAATGAAAAAAGGTGTATTGATTGTAAGTTTTGGAACTTCTTACCGGGAGGCGGAAGCACAGAATATTAATCCGGTGGAACAGGCGATTTCGGCGGCACTGCCGGGCTATGAGATGCGGCGGGCATACGGCAGCCGCCGGATCATAAAAAAACTGAAGGAGCGGGACGGAATATGCATTGATACAGTTTCGGAGGCTCTGGAAACTCTGGCTGTGGCCGGGTGTAAAGAGCTGATCGTACAGCCTACCTATGTGATCCATGGTTATGAATACGATGAACTGGTGGAAATCCTGCGTGAATATCTGAATCAATTCGAGTCTGTGCGGCTGGGACATCCGCTGCTTCACCAGCAGTCCGATTATAAAGAACTGATCTGTGGCCTGAATGAAGTTTTTGATTTCAGAAGCTCTTCTGATGCGTTTGTATTTATGGGACATGGCACAGGACATTTTGCCAATGCATGCTATCCGGCACTGGAGCATCAGATTCAGGCTCAGGGATTTACAAATGTGTGGATCGGTACCGTGGAAGGATATCCGGAGATTACGGATGTAAAGGAAAAACTGAAACAACTGTCCTGCCAAAAAGCCGTATTGGCACCATTGATGCTGGTGGCGGGAGATCATGCCAGAAATGATATGGCAGGAGAAGATGAGAATTCCTGGAAAAATATCCTGGAGCGAGGCGGAATAGAAGCAGATTGTATGATAGCGGGATTGGGCAGTTATGCATTTGTACAACGGATGTTTGCGGAACATGCACTGCAGGCAGAAGAAATCAGATGATTTGAACGCAGAATAAGCATTCCCCTGCTTCAGGTGCGTAGAGCACTAAGCGGTGGGTAGGGGGGATGCTTATGTCAGTGGGAGTTAAAAGCTCCCACTGACAGGTCGCAAAGCGACTGCGTTCATGAGCAAGTAGCGAAAGAGGATTGCGAATGTCCGCTTTACAAAAGAGAAATATGCATTGTGGGTTGCGTAATACCATATAGAACAATCTCCAGTGTAATAGAGGAACACATATTGATATGGAAGAAGCAAACGAAGGCGAGCAGGAATGACCTGTTCGCCTTCTACTGTTTATGGTTCGGTTGAAAATGTAACCTTTTCCGGATGGGAAGTGCTGTCAATATCTGTGTCGGAGTCAAACAGAATATTTGTAGCATTTTCAGAATCAGTGCTGTTAAATGTCCAGTTATTCTGGGTTTCGTAAGTAATATATTGTTTCAAAAAAGAATTATACCAACGGAACTTTATGATATAATCTTCGGCATTGCTGTTTTTTGGAACTTTAAAGTTGTATGGAAAATAGCTTTCCCCATATACTTCTGACAACGATTCCAAATCATCGTCTGGCAGACTACGTGTATACAACAGCGTATCGTTATATACAACCTGAAATTCAGCATCTGTGATATTGGAAACAAATGCAGGCTGTTGACAGCTTATATACAGGTAACCTGAATTGGTTCGTGAAAGAGTGTCAAAGCTATTTCCTGTAATTTCAACAGTGGGTTTCCAGTCGGTCAATCCAAGGACGGATAACGTCTCGTATTCACTCAGATTTACGGTCTGTTTGGAACCGTCCGTATCGATACAGGCGGTTGTGTTATAAGTGTCTGTATTAATCGGTAAATCAGCAAAACCAGTGTAAGTTCCGTTTTCGCAGATGAAAGTTACAGGGATGTTGCTCTGATCCGAAGTATTCTGAAGCTGCATGGTCAGAATCGTGTTATCCTGATAGTTTTTTAAGACAGCCGTAAATTTGACATGCAGTTTTTTACCATCTTCGGAAACAGAATCTGCAATCGTGTGATAACTTTGAAAATAAGTATCCTGCTCCGTGGTGTAATCGGAATCATTGTTTACATAAACAGGAGCTGGCTGTTGTGTAATCTGAGAAGAAAGCGTGCTTAATTTGCTGGAAAAAGTCACTGCGACCACGAGCAGGGCAACCGTGAGTGCCAGACACGCGCTACCCAATCCGATGGTTGTCTGTTTCCAGAGTTTGTGATTTTTATCCAGAATCTCAGAAGTGATCCGATCGATGGTTTCCGGGGAAACACTGTATGACGAATGATTGCCAGTGTTACCGGTAGCGGGATTTCCGTTATCATTTGTAAAAGCAGAATCAGTGGCGGACCTTTTTCTCACCGACTCGTTTTTATCTGAGGCAGTGTCTGTATTTTCATTCAAAGCAGAAATTGTTTTATCAGCAAAAATATCCACATTTTCATCTAATAATGCGTCTAGTGATACATGGTAAAATTCTGCCAGGAATTTTAATTTTCCAAGATCTGGACGTGTGGCATCGGATTCCCATTTGGAAATAGACTGGCGGGAGACCTGAAGTTTTTCAGCCAGCTGTTCCTGGGTCATATTCTGTTTTGTCCTTAATGTATATAATTTTTCACCTAATGTCATGAGTAACCTCCGTCTGGAAATTTGTCTGATTTCAGTATAAAAAATCATCGGAAAATGTCTACCAATCAGCATGAGCGATTGCGCAACTTTCGGTTGCAACCCAATATTTATGCAGTGGGACGGTTCATCTCATACGAAAGAATCAGGTACATCCGCTCCCGGTAGTCGTCAAAATCTTCCCCTATCAGGGTGTTGATTTTTTTGAAACGATAGACCAGAGAGGTACGGTGCATATCCATGGCCTCTGAGGTAGCAGCCAGGTTTCGTTCATGAGTCAGATACATGTACAGTGTATAGGCAAACTCGGAATGATGTTCTTTATCATAGTCCAGCAGAAACTGCATTTTCGGATGGCAGAAGGTCCAGCTGGATTCATTTAAGGTAAACGCAGTCATCATGTGTTCCAGATAATAGTTCTCATAAGAAAACAGATTTGGTGAATTATCTTTGCATATGCCAAGTTCAATGGCGCGCAGTGCCTGATTATAATATTCTTCGATTTTTAAAATATTCTGAAAACAGTTGCTCATGCCCGCATACAGACCATTTTCCTGACACAGTTTTTGCATGGCATTTACATATTCCGGAGGCAACAGTTGTTTGTTGGAAATCGTAATAATGGCGATCAGCTGCCCGTTATAAATAATGGTTTTCAGATATGGAATGCGGCTCTCCAGCATATTGCGGACATGCCGGGCATTTATAGTTTCCTGGCTTCTGGCAATCTCGATCACAATACAGTAATTATTTCCCTTAAAATCATCTCTTACATAATTCATTCGGGTGATGGATGCCCGGTCTGCGGCCACTTTGTGATCCAGAAGATCCCGGATAAAATATTCATAATTAAATCCACGGGCATTCTGGATAAAGGCATCTTTTTTGATTTGCTCATTGATATATTTTTTCAAAGTCAACAGAAATTCTGTATCGATTGGTTCAAATGGTTTATTAATAGCAGACACAACGATGTGTCCGAGGTCTTTACTGGTATTGATGGAACAGTAGAGCTGTTCATAACCAAGTTCGCTGTTAAAAGCCCGGAGTGGTATTTCGCTGCGTTTTACACGTTCATGAATATTGTTCTGACGGCTGACCATTTTGAAATCCTGATCCGTAAAGCCTTTCTTTTCCAATGTCCGATCCGTGAAATTCTGACCTTTCAGTTTCTCAAATGGAGCTGCGATGAGATTGTAATTTGAATCAAATACAAAAACCGGATTTCCAAATACCCGATAGGAATAATCAATCGCAGGTTGCAGCCCGTCATCAAAAGCCAGAAAGTCAAGCAGTGTGGCACCGTAATATCCGACCCCGCACTGGATGTTGTAATAATTTTGCAGGAGAGCATAGAGTTCTTCCAGATGATTACATTGTACAAATAAAATACTTACAAAATCAGGGAACTGGCGGTTGAGCATATCCATATTGATATTATCAGGAACAATACAAAGAAGATGCATATCCGGGATAAACGGATAAGAAAGCAGCTGCGGTGTATAGACACATGTGTACAGTAAATGGATAGTCAGTGGTTGCGGGGCATCCTGAAGTTTACTCCAACCGGTCAGTGCATGTATGCCATCGGATGATGTCAGCAGGGTTTGGTAATCCGTCAGTTGGTTTTGAATTTGTTTTAATCCTATGTACATGTTCACTCCTCCTCTGTCTGTTGTTTATTATACACGAAATAATAAGCAATGTAAAAACACTTATTCTACATTAGTGTAGAAAAATGTTTGTATATTTCGCAGACATCATACGAAAAAAGTGAAACATATTTTTTATACAATGTAAACAGCAGAGATGGTTATTGTGAACTGTAAAAATTGATAAAAAGGAGAATGAAAAATGAGCTTTAATGATAATCTTCCGAAATTAAAACCGTTTAAAAGAAGCGTTTCCATCATTGGCGTGGGTGCAACTCCGTTTGTCCGTATTTTGGATGATCCGTCCGTAGATGGTATGAATGAGCAGGAGCTTTTTGCATATGCAGCGCGGGACGCCATGAAAGATGCCGGAGTAGATGGCAGTGATGTGGAATTTTATATTCATGGACAGGCAGGACCAGGATGGACCAGTAACCTGGCAACACCGAACATGCATGTGGCAAACTGGATCGGAATGAAAGGAAAAGGCTCCTATCACCACAGCGAAGCATGTGCAACCGGTTATGTGGGTGTTGAGACCGCGGTTGCATTAGTAGCTTCCGGCGAGTATGACATGGTTCTGAGTGGTTGCATCGAGACGCCGTATTCCATCGCATATCCGACCAGAGTTGTTACAAAACGTCGTTTCGGAACAGATGCGATTTTCCATGATGTACTGGCTTCTACCCAGTGCAGAGATTATACCTTATTTACCCGTGGTTCTCTGCCATTTAACTCTGAATCATGGCTGGATTATTACGTGAAAGAGAATGGAATCAGCCCTGAGGATGTCGATGCAATGATGACAAATCTGTCTGTTAACTGCCGCCGTGCAGCAGCATTAAATCCGCTGAGTACCATTACCAATAATACATATGAGGAACTTGCAGCAGCAAATGGTATGGATTCCGCTTATGAGTATCTGCATTCAAAATTCAATCCATTAATTGGAAAATACATGAGAGGTTCTCACTTTGAACAGCGTTGTGACGGTGCTGCAGCAATTATTGTATGCCCGACAGAACTGGCTTATAAATATACCGATCATCCGATTGAAATTCTTGGTATCGGTCATTCTAATGTGGAGGCTGGAAATCCGAGAAATGAGATGTATGCAACACAGAATGCATATCGTCAGGTAAAAGAACTGACCGGGCTGACAGGTGCGGATATGGATATCTTCTTTGCAAATGATTTCTACAATCAGTCTGAATTCCTGTCTGCCGAGATGTGTGAATATCTGCCGAAGGGTGAAGGCTGGCAGTATACAAAAGAAGGCCGTATTGCTTATGATGGAGACCGTCCGATCAATACAAACGGTGGCCGTTGCCAGTATGGTCATGCAGCAGGTGCTTCCGGATTACATGATGTGTATGAGGCAGTTCGCCAGATGCGAGGAGATGCAGGTGCAACACAGGTTCATCATGATGTAAAACACGCAATGCTCCGTGGATTTGGCGGAAGCCAGAACGTATTGAATATCATGATGGAGAGAAAGTAGGAGAGGAGGACGATGGATAAAATGACAAAATATGATTTAAAACCAATTGTAAAAACTTATTATGATGCTCTGGAAGAAGGAACCATTCTGGGAAGAAAGTGTACCAGATGCGGACATATCGAGTTTCCTCCTTATCTGTGCTGTAACGAGTGCGGAGGTCTGGATACCGAGTGGGTGGATTTGACAAATATGCGCGGTATTGTAAAGCAGGCACTCCCGACAAAAGGTGCATTTGGTGATCCGGAATTCCGAAACACACAGGGAGATTACTTTGCAGTAGAGATTGAAGTATCTGGTATGGATGCATTTAATGCAAGTCTGCTGCATGTAGATTATGACAAATACGAAGAATTTGATCAGTATATTCAGGAGCATGAAGTAGAAGTAAAACCGTTACTGTTCCAGGATGAAGATATGAAAGTTGTAGCCTGGGAACTGGTGGAAGATAACGAATTTAAAAAGATTCCGGAAATTAAAGCACCGGAACCAAAGAAAGAAGAGACAAAAACTGCAACAGCAACTACAACGGTAGATCTGAGTAATGATGCAACCACACAGACCGTTATTGAGGCGGCAGCAGATGCGTATGGAGTAGATGCAGCATCTATTACACTTGCAACAGATATCCGCGAGGATTTATCCAATGAATCCATGAAGATGATCGTTATGATCTCCACGATTGAAGATGAGCTGAATGTAACAATTGAAATTCAGGAAGCAAGTAACCTGAATACGATTGGAGATTTCGTATCTGTGGTACGCGAAAGACTTTAAGCAAATTTTCAAAACCCAAATCTAATACCTAAACCCAAGTCGAAGAAAGTTACCGTATCATACGGTGACTTTCTTCAAATTCAAAAAAGGAGAGTGTAAAAATGGCATTTCAGTTCATGAATTCTATTTATGAAAAAGCAAAGAAAAATGTAAAAACCATCGCAATTCCGGAAGTAACCAATGAATATATGATCAAAGCAGCAGCAAAAGCAACAGCAGACGGAATCGCAAATATCATTCTGGTTGGAAATCCGGCGGATGTGACAGTAACAGCCGAAAAAGTCGGTGTGGATGTGTCAGGAATCCGTGTGGTAGATGTGAATGATACAGCTAATAAAGAAGAATTACTGGATAGATATAATAATTCTCCGGATAAAGCTATGCCAACGAGTTTTGTAAAGAAAAGAATCGATCACCCACTGTATCTGGCAACTTTGCTTCAGGCAGTGGGAGAAGCAGACGGAACATTAGCCGGAGTAGATACAACAACATATGAGTTTGTACTGGCAGCAAAAAGTATCATCGGAATGCAGCCAAACTGTCCAACAGCTTCCGGACTTCTCATTGAAGAGATTGACGGATTTGCCGGAGATCAGGGAAATCTGATTGGTATGTCCGATGGTGCAGTCTGCATTCAGCCGACAGTTGAGCAGCATGCCGGAATCGCAATTTCTTCCTGCGAGACATTCGAGACATTGACTGGAACCGAAGCAAAATGTGCCTTTCTTTCTTTCTCAACCGATGGTTCCGGTGGATTAAGTGAGCCTGTAAAAAAAGTGCGTGAAGCTGTTGCACTGGCACAGCAGCTGAGACCGGATCTGAAAATTGATGGAGAATTCCAGGCAGATGCAGCAGTGGATGCGAGAGTCGGAGAGAAAAAAGTAAAAAGAGAAAGTGCAGTAGCAGGACATGCAAATGTACTGATTTTTCCGGATGCAGCAGGATGTAATATCGGATCAAAACTGGTGCAGCGTCTGGCAAATAATGTGCAGGTGTATGGACCAATTTATCAGGGATTCCGTCTGCCGATTCTGGACTGCTCCAGAAGTGATACAGATGTCGAACTTTATAACAATATCGCATTGCTGGCAGTTATGGCAGGAAAATAGGAAAAACGCTCCGCGAGAATGTGCAGTGATTCTGAGATGAAGATGTCAGCTTACGCTGACCAGAATCACGCACCAAGTCTCACGTGCGTTCGACTTGAATATTTGTGAGAAGTAACTGATGCTTGAAATAGGAGTATTAGCAAAAAAGGAGAATGTAGATCATGAAAGAATTTACTGTATTAACGATCAATCCAGGCTCATCCAGTACGAAAATGGGTGTGGTAAAAGGCGATAAAGTGATTGTAAACCGTGAGGTAGATCATCACAAAGAAGATTTTGCAGAGTGTAAAACTTTCGCAGATCAGGAACCGGTCCGTATGGAAATGATCTGCAAAGCACTGGAGGAGGAAGGGATTGCCCTTTCTGATCTGGATGCTGTTTCCGGTCGTGGCGTTGGGTTATATCCATGTGCCGGAGGAACATATAAAATTGATGAGCTTGCCTATGAACATGCAAAAAATGATGTTGGAGGTATCCGTCATCCGGCCAGCCTTGGAATCATTATGAGTTATAAACTTGGTCAAGAGTTAAATATTCCGGCATTTTTTGTAAATCCAATGCCGACAGATGAACTCTGTGACATGGCTCGTGTGACTGGTATACCGGGGATTTACCGTCCGGCAAAATCCCATCCGCTGAATCAGAAACAGGTGGCAATCCATCACAGTGAACTGATGGGCAAAAAATATGAAGATTGCAATTATATCATCCTGCATCTGGGTGGTGGTACCAGCATTACTGCACATGAAAAAGGAAAAATGATTGACGGAAACCGTGCAGGCGACGGTCAGGGACCAATCTCACCGAATCGCTCCGGAGATTTGTGTGTTGATGATGTCATCAAATGCATCAAAAAAGGTATTTCACCGGATGAAGCTAAAGATTATGCTTCCAGCAAAGGTGGATTACTTGCATGGTGTGGCACCGATGACCTGCGCGAAGTAAAAGCAATGATCGCAAATGGTAACAAAAAAGCGGAGCTTGTATACAATACCATGATCTATTCCATGGGAAAATGGACAGCTATGATGGCAGGTGCGTTAAAAGGAAAAGTAGACGCGATTCTTCTGACAGGTGGCATGGCAAGAGATACGGAACTTTGCGATAAACTGGCAGAGTATATTTCCTGGATTGCACCAATTTACAACTATGCAGGAAGCTTCGAGACAGAAGCACTTGGATTTGGCGCAATCCGTGTCCTGAAGGGAGACGAGGAAGCAAAAATATACACAGGAAAACCAGTATGGAATGGTTTTCCATGGGATAAAGAATAAAAATGATTACAGTATCAAAGGACTGAGTCTACCTGTGCTTGCACAAAGGTGGATGAATGACCTTGGGGCATGCTCCGATATGAGCATAAAAATACAATGATACAGGCGGGAGGTGAGAAGGATGGGAGTACCGGCGTTTACAGCAGAACATACGAAAGGTGTCTGCCAAATAACATTTGAAATTTCAGATGAAATGATAAATGCAGACGGTCGCATGGGCATTGGCTCATTGGCCCGTCAGATGCAGAAAATCACAGAAATTCATTTTGACCAGGAGGCAGGACTTACCGGGGAGGAGCTGCTTGCCAAAGGATTAAGCTGGGTGATTTCCTGGACGGATATTGAATTGGTGCGTATGCCGAATAAGGGTGAAAAGGTAATTTTACGCATCTGGCCAGGAAAAAATAAAGTGAATCTGTATTCCAGAGTTTATGCGATGTACACAGAAGCAGGAGAACCATTAATGGCGACATCATCACTATTTTTGCTGATGGATCAGGTGACACGGAGGGTTGCAGTGCAGCCGGAAGAAATGAAAATCATAAATCCGGTTATTATTTCCGGAGAACCGAATTTGCCGAAGCTGCAGCAGAAGTTTCCAAAGGTATACAGAAACCAGCTACTGCGAACGGTATCGACAGAGGAAATTGACTATAATGGTCATCTGAACAATTCCAGATATTTGGATTGGACAGAAGCATTGTTGGATGAAGAATTTTATGCAGAGCACACACCGAAAAAAATCTGGGTACAGTATGCAAAGGAATTGCAGGAAGGGGAAAAAGCAAAAATTCAGTATGTCTGGGAAGAAGATGTTATGTACCTGAGAGGTGTACATAACGGAGAAGAATCCTTTTTGGTGAAAATGATGTTTTAAAGTGTATAAAGATACAAAACAGAGAAAAACCGTCGCGAAAGTGGCGGTTTTTCTCTATTTTAAGTTAAAAAGAGAGTATAGAAAAACCTTTCTATATTAGTGTAGAAAAATGACAATTTTTTTCAACAGAATACTATGAGGTATTGATGAATAAAACACTTTATACTGAAAGTATCAAAAAAAAAGGAGATTTGATATGGAGGCAAAAAAACACAGTTGGCATGGCCCAAAACAGATTGGTATGATGATCTACACAGCAATCCTGTTCCTGATCGGAACAAGTATTATCGGAGGAAATAACAATACGGTATTCCCTATGTTTTCCGAAATCAGAGGATGGGATGTCAATGTAATCAACGTAGTATCCGGCTTAGCCTGTATCGCAAAGGCAATCGGTGTATTGGTTCTGGCAAGAGTTGTAAGAAAGACAGGGGCTAAGAATCTTACGACAGTGACATTGATTCTTTCCGCTTTGTTACTGATCGTATTTGGAACGACAAAGAGCTTACCGTTATTCCTGATTGTCATTTTGATTATCGGATTCTTGGGCGGCGGTTATGAGAAGAACGGTGGCATGACACTGACAGCAAACTGGTGGCCGACAAAGAAAGGTATCGTACTTGGATTTACAACGATGGGTATTGTGGCAATGAACTTCCTGTATGTACCGATGATGCCGAAACTGCTTGGCAAGCTTGGTCTTGGCGGAGGAATGACAGTTATCGCAGTGCTTCTGATTATTGTGGCAATCATTACCACAATATGTGTAAAAAATAACCCGGAGGAAGCCGGAGAATATCCAGATGGAGATCCTACCTATGCAGTAAATGGAGCTGAGATCGCACAGATGATGAAAGAATACAAGAGTCCATTTACAATTGGAAAAGTATTAAAAGATAAAAATACATGGTTTATCGGTCTTGGCTCAGCACTCGCATTTATGGCTGTTATGAGTTATATTGCATCTGCAATTCCGGCAATGCTGGCCATTGGATACGCATATACACAGGCATCTGCAATTTTCGCCGTTGGTGGAATCATGGGAATTGTCGGAAGTTTTATCTTTGGTATTATAGATCAGAAAATCGGAACAAAAAAAGCATTCGTAGTATATTTCGTATTTATTATTATCGGATTTGTGGCATTACTCGGTATGCCAAAAGGTTTGACGTTCTGCTGGATTTCCGGTGTTGTTATTTTTGCTGCACAGGGTGCGTTATGTAATTTGCTGCCATCTTATGTAGCTAGCAAATATGGACGCTGGGATTATACGGCAGGTTACCAGGTAATTGGAACAATTTTTGAAATCGGAGCTGGTATCGGCGTTATGATGACAGGTTTCTTTGCCGGCAATATTATGGGTATGTATATCTTTGATATTGTAGTACTGGTGATCGGATTGATCTTTATGGCACTTTCCAGTGATAAATTTATCGGAAAACGGTAGGAAACAGAAGAATGGAGGAAAAACGAATGATTGTTGAAAACAGGGGACAGCAGCAGAGTATCCGCTATGTAATAGATACAGACCGTTGCTGTGGATGTAAAAAATGTATCCGCCGTTGTATGGAAAATGTATGGCAGTGGGATGAAGAAAAAAAATATGCTTATCCGAAATATCCGGATGAATGTGTATTGTGTTATCAGTGTGAGATGGATTGTCTGAACAATGTCATTGATATTCAGGTTATTTCCGCTCTTCAGGTGGATCCATTGGAATACAGTGCGGAACTGATGAAGAAGCAGGGCGAGTAGGAGGTAGAGATAATGGCAGATATCAAAGATTATGGTGAATTATATACTTCGGATATACTCGTTGTTGGCGGCGGTATGGCAGGCCTTGTAACGGCCATCCGTGCAAAGGAAAATGCCCCGACACTTGATATCCTTGTAATTGATAAAGGTATTATCGGATGGAATGGACAGGCTACAAAAGCAGGAAACGGAATCCGTTCCACATCCAAACATCCGAATGGTGTAAAAAATGCACTGGAATATCTGGTGCATGCACATACCCCGTTCTTAAACGACCAGGAGTTCCTGAGAGATTATCTCGTATATCACAGAGATAACATTGATTATATGAAACACTGTGGTGTTATCACATCTTGTAATGAAGATGGCGAAGCTACTCCGCTTCCGTTTATCCCGGATGCACTGGATATAGGCGGTGTTTCCATCAATGTATGTGCACAGTTGCGTCAGATGGCATTGAAATTAGGCATTCGTTTATTAAGCAGAGTGAATATTTTTGAACTTCTGACCAACAAAAAAGGAAAAGTTATCGGAGCCATCGGTTTTGATATGGATCATATGGAATGCAAGATCTTCCATGCAAAAGCAGTGGCAATGGCAACACAGGGATGTCACTTTAAGAAAATCGGTCTGGAATTTATGGGATATGGAACCGGTGTCGGTGCTATGTACCGTGTTGGCGCATTAATGCGAAACGTAGAATTTTCTACACAGGTAGACGTTGTATTTAAGAAAACAAATACACCGATTTATGGTGGATTTAACATGATCTGCAATAAAAATGGTGAGAACCTGACAGATAAATATATCGGTCATAAAGAGTGGGAAGTAACACCTGCACTGGTTGAGGCCATGTTAAAAGAAGTAGCGGCTGGAAATGGTCCGCTGACAGTAGATCTGGCGCATCCGGATGAAATCCGCATGATGATCGGCGGAACAGATATGGATGAGTCTACCCAGCGTATGTTCCGTGACAAAATGGCATGGGAACATCTGGTATTCAGTAAAACACAGGAAAATCTGGGTGTTATGGGCGAAGTAGTAGATACTACGATCAAGACAGTTATTCAGGTGGAACCGATCAAAGTAGATAAAGAAATAAAAACTGATGTAGAAGGACTTTGGGCACCTGGAAAAGTAACCACACAGGGAAATGCATATTTTGGCTGGACTCGCGGTGACGGACTTGGAAATGCTTCCACTACAGGTATGATGGCCGGTGACAGCATTGCACCATATGCGGCAAAAGCAGAGTGGGATGAACTGGATCTGGAGCAGGTGGCAGCTTTAAAAGAAAAAATTTACGCTCCATTACACAGAGAAGATACCCATCATTTCAAAGAGATTTACGATATGATCGAGACGTATATTTTCGATGTACATAAATGTATTCTGAAAGATGAGGCTGAGATTCAGAAAGTGTATGCTGATATCGAGAAGATGAAAGCAATCGTACCGCATCTGACTGCTGATGATCCGCATTCCCTGTCAAAATGTCTGGAAGCAGCAGATACGATTCTTTGTCTGGAAATGATCTTCCGTTCTGCGGAAATGAGAAAAGAAACCCGTGGTATCATGTATCCGCATTACCGCGCGGACTATCCTCAGACAGATAATCAGAACTGGCTGAAATGGATCAACATTCGCCAGGGAGCCGATGGTAAGATGGAATTATTTACCGAAGACATCCCGATGTGGAGATATCCGGTGCGTCCGTTGGGTTACGAGATTCCGGAAGGACATGTGGATGAATATGATGAAGCAGCATTTTATGCAAACTGCTAAATGGAGGTTCGAAGAATGATCACAGTGAATATCAAAATGAACGGGTATGATTATACCATGAAAAAAGGAATCACCATTCTCGATGCTTCCTTTGAAACATTAAAAATGCAGCGTGAGTTTATGCAACAGCCAATTCCGACTCTTTATTATCTCAAGGGTGTACAGGATGTGGATATGTCCGGTGTCTGCATCGCAGAGGTGGATGGTGAAATCATAAATGCATCCGTGACAAAAATCAAAGACGGAATGGAGATTCAGACACACACGCCGGCTATTATGGAAGCCAGAAAAAAAGCACTGGCAGAGATTCTGGAAAAACATAACAAATCCTGCCTGTACTGTTTCCGTTCCACCAGCTGTGAACTGCAGGATTTACTGAAAGAATATGGTTTTACAGATGAAGCAGATCTACCACAGAAAGATCTGGAACAGATAGATCTGAGTTCAAAAGTACTAATTCGTGATAATAATAAATGTATCAAATGCAAACGTTGTATCAATGTCTGCGCCAAGATGCAGGCTGTATCAGCCATCGCATGTACCGGTGATGGAATGGATGCGAAAATTGAGCCGGCATCTCCGGCCGGACTGGCAGCTGCAAGCTGTGTAAACTGCGGACAGTGTGTTGCTGTCTGCCCGGTTGGTGCACTGACAGAAAAAACACAGATGGATCAGGTAAAAGAGGCATTGGAAGATCCGGATAAATATGTGGTTGTACAGGTGGCTCCGGCCGTCAGAGCAGCACTTGGTGAAGCATTCGAATTTCCAATCGGTGTAGATGTAGAAGGCAGAATGGCTGAGGCACTTCGTCGTCTTGGATTTGATAAAGTGTTTGATACAAAATTTGGTGCGGATCTGACCATTATGGAAGAATCCAATGAGCTGATCGAACGCCTGAACAGTGATGGAGAGCTTCCACTGATTACTTCCTGCTGTCCTGGATGGGTTAAATATGCAGAGCATTTCTATCCGGATATGCTTGCAAATATCTCTACCTGCAAATCTCCGCATCAGATGCAGGGAGCAATCGTAAAAACATATATGGCAAATCAAGAGCATATTGCAAAAGAAAAAATCGTTATGGTATCTGTTATGCCATGTACCGCAAAGAAATTTGAAATTACAAGAGACGATGAGTGCGGAGCAGGTGTTCCGGATGTGGATATCGTGATTACCACGAATGAGCTTGCAAAAATGCTGAAAGATGCAGAAATCCAGCTGGAAGCCATGAATCCGAATGCAAAATTCGATGTACCACTTGGAATTGGAACCGGTGCAGCAGTAATTTTTGGCGTGACAGGCGGTGTTATGGAGGCTGCACTCAGAACTGCAGTTGAAACGCTGACCGGACAGGATGCAGTTGTTGAATATACGACAGTGCGTGGTATGAATGGCATCAAAGAAGCTTCCGTGGATGTAAATGGAACAACTGTAAAAGTAGCTGTTGTATCCGGTCTGGCAAATGCAAACCAGCTGCTGACAGCTATCAAAAATGGTACAGCAGATTATCAGTTTGTGGAAGTAATGGCTTGCCCGGGTGGCTGTGTAAACGGTGGCGGACAGCCGCATCAGGATGCTGCAACCAGAGTGATGAATGATGTGCCGAAAATGCGTGGCGCTGCGTTATACCAGAATGATGCAGGTAGTGCCATCAGAAAATCTCATGAGAATCCGGTAGTGAAAGAAGTTTATGAATCATTCTTGGGTGAACCGGGATCTGAAAAAGCAAATGAACTGCTGCATACAAGCTATCGGATGAGATAGCAGAGTGTGCGTTCTGTTCCAATAAGGAAAGGCACTGGATGAGTAGAAAATAAAGGGTTGTATAAGGGATATCTGTCAAAAAACAGGTATCCCTGTTTACATTTTAGGATAAAAAGCGGGAATCCTCGGTAATTCAATTGTCGCAGATGAAAGCGCGTAACCACAGGTTACATTGGAGACTTTAACGTCTCCTCTTTTTTGAATTTTTAAACAGAACACTTGTTCTTTTCTTGGAGGTATGGTACACTATGTGTATGAAGGGCTTGAATGAAAAAGTAAATTCTACCTGGCAAGAGTTAATTCTACGTCTGTAGAATTAACTCTTGCATAGATTTTATTCTTCATTTTTTGTACAATGTCAAGGCAGTTGATTGCCTGCCTGTGCAGAAAGTGAGGTTATTATGAATGAGAACCGACCAAAAGGCAATCAGAAGCATATAGATCTATCAGGAAGAATTCGTATAGAACAAGGTCTAAATAATGGCGAATCATTTAGAACTATTGCTAGAGATTTAAACAAGGATCCTAGCACTATATCTAAAGAGGTAAGACGTCATTCTGTTATTAAAGAACGTAAGCCTGATGCCTTTGCACCTATACCCTGCGCTAATAATTACGATGCCTCTAAACCGAAAGCCAATGTATGCAAGATACTTCATGGATGCGGAGATAATGAGTGCACTCATAAATGTGTTAACTGCAGAAAGGCAAGATGCAGTGAAATTTGTAACCACTATAAGCCGAGACAGTGTGAAAAACTTGCTAAGCCTCCATATGCATGTAACGGCTGTCCAAAGAAAACGAACTGCATGATGGATAGAAAAATATATTCATCCAAGTACGCTCAGGATACCTATGAGACACTGAGAACGACAAGCAGAGAAGGTATTAATCAAACGCCTGAAAGCATTCAGAAATTAAATGACCTGCTGTCTCCGCTCATTAAAAAGGGACAATCAATAGCTCATATCTATGCTTCTCATGCAGAGGAAATTGCTTGTTCAAGAAGAACTGTTTACTCCTATATTGATAGTGGTGTTTTCGAAGTCAGAAATATGGATTTACGTCGTAAGGTCGTATACAAACCAAGGAAGAAAAAAACTGCCACCAGTACAAAAGATCGTGCATTTAGAAAAGATAGAGGCTACAAAGAGTTTCAAGAATATATAAATAAAAATAAACCTACATACATCGTAGAAATGGATACAGTGGAGGGTGTTAAAGGCACAAAACCATGTTTTTTGACGATGCTTTTTAGAAACTGTAAGTTAATGCTTATGTTCCTTTTGAAAGAGCAAACTCAGGATGAGGTCAATAAAGTTTTTGACTATTTAACTGAAGTCCTTGGCATTGAATTATTTCAAAAACTATTTGAGGTAATAATCACAGATAATGGACATGAATTCCAGGATAGATGGAATTTAGAGTGTGATGATAACGGTGAAATGAGAACGCGAATTTATTATTGTGATCCTAATCGTTCTGACCAAAAGGGTGCGCTTGAAAAAAATCACGAATACATAAGATATGTTCTTCCTAAAGGAACAAGTTTTGAGAACATAACAGAAGAAACAACACTGTTATTGCTTAATCATATCAATAGTGAAAAACGAGACAGCCTCAATGGACATAGTCCATATGAGGTGTCTCGAATCTTGCTGGATAATAGACTTCATGAAGCTCTTGGATTAATTGAAATCCCGGCAGATGAAGTAACACTAATCCCAGCATTAGTAAAATAAAAATAGTGTAAGCACAGGCAAGTTTCACTGCATAGAATTTAGTCTTTCCAACAGACATGTGGAATTTAGTCTCGCACACTATTTCCAGATGTCTCTTTCTCATGCAGAAAAACGTACAATCTGTACCGTATGAAGACATTATATACTAAAAAATGCGGGATGTATACTTCCTAAAGTAGAAGTTAATCCCGCATAAATTCAAAAAAGCTAAAAAGTAGAATTTACTTTTTCATTCAAGCTGTATGAAGGAAAATTTAATTCATTCACGCACTTGCGTGTACAACATTAATTACCATGTGGTTTGGTCTGTAAAGTACAGGCGAAAGATTCTGAATGCGGAAGTTGAAAAGTATTTGAAAGAACTTGTAGAACAGATTGCCATGGATAAGGGCTTCATAGTCCATTTATTTGAAGTGGGTGAAGGAGACCATATTCATTGTTTTGTGTCAGCCCCACCCAAGCTGTCTGTCACAGATATTGTAAAATATTTAAAGGGAATCAGTGGCAGGAAACTATTTGAACAGTTCCCGGAAATCAGACAGAAATTATGGAAAGGTCAGCTTTGGAACCATTCCTACTATGTGGAAACCATAGGTTCTGTGTCCGAAGAGAACATACGGCGTTATATTGAACATCAGAGTAAATCTTATTAAGGAGGAAAAGAACATGCTGCTGTCACATAAGACAGATATTCAACTGAATACAACAGAGTCTAATATCGTAGGCCATATGTGCTATGCGGCATCTAAACTCTGGAACGTGTGCAACTATGAACGCCGTAATTTCAAGGAGCTTGGAATGGTCCATTACCCTGACTGGTATGATCAGAAAGCACGGTTAAAAGGAAATATGTGGTTCAAATCCCTGCCCTCGCAGACGGCGCAGGAAGTGTGCAAGCTGGTGGATAAATCATGGAAGTCATTTTACGCACTGATAAAAAGTAAAGGCATCCAGAATCCAAAGCCGCCAAGATTTAAACAAAGCGGTATGACAATTACCTATATGCAGAATGCAATTGTACATGTATCTGGAAGCAAAAGGGTACGATTATCACTTCCGAAGCAGCTAAAGGAGTATCTGAAGCATACATATGACATCTGTGACAACTATCTGTATCTGGAAAATAAGATTTTCCAGAACACGGATGTCATCAAACAGATTAAGATATATCCACCGGATCAGAAAAATGTGTGTCAGATTATCGTGATTTATGACGTAAAAGATGTGGAAAAAATGCAGGATAACGGACACTATTTATCGATTGATCTGGGTCTCCACAATCTGATGACCTGTTATGATTCTGCGGGCACAAGTTTTATCCTTGGAAGAAAATATCTGGAAATCACCCAGAAATATGATAAAGAAATCGCAAGACTTGGGCATCAATGGAACAGCTGTCAGTCAGCAGGAGGGATTAAGTATCCGAAGCCATCCAAACATATGCTTAAGGTATATAAGAAAAAGCGAAACTGTATTCACGACTATCTTCATAAAGTGACCAGAGCAGTAGTGAATTATTGTAAAGCAAATGATATCCACACGGTTATTATTGGTGATATCACAAATATTCGAAGAAATAAGAATCTGGGAAAAGTGACAAATCAAAAACTTCATGCACTGCCCTATGCAAAAATATATGGAATGCTGGAGTATAAACTTGCAATGCATGGAATTACACTTGCGAAACAGACAGAAGAATATTCAAGCCAGTGTTCCCCACATGCACCACAAGTAACAAAAGAATATGCAAAGAAATGTAACAGAACGAACAGGGGATTGTATAAGGACCAGTTGTCAGTATATAATGCGGATGCAGTAGGGGCATATAACATTATGAGAAAATATTTTGCCGGATGCGGCAAAGAGAAAAAGATATCCGTTACCGGATTATCTTCTCCCCTGATCATAAAAGTAGCTGTGTAACCCCAAAAAGGTAGCAGTAAAGGTGTCATGGACGCACCCAGAATCTGTATGGCGAAGCCATATATATCTGATGCTCGGTAATTCAATTACCGATGTAGTTCACGAAGAGGTAGTATAAAATGATGCCGGGTCATTAAGGCATAAACCCACTCCTGTGCAAGCACATCGTGGTTTCAGGCTTTTGCCCCTGGTATCATCATAAAATCAGAAGAAATACAAGAAGACGAGGACATATACGTTGGAAAAGAATGATTTGAGGACAGAATTGAATCCTTTTGAAATGCTGGAGGAACTGCTCTGGCAGGATCAGTTTGAATTGATTTTTCCGGAAAATGAAAAACAGTCAGAACTCCGTCTTGTCTATCTGATGAATGACGCAGTGGAAAGTTTTCTGGTCTTTGTCAATGCGAAAATGACCGGTCAGTATCAGCCGGATTATGAGGGCGAACTGGAAGCAGAGCTGAGCCGGGAAAACACGGAGAATGGCTATACCTATGTGCTGGTAGTTCATCAGGGTGACAGTGTCGTGACAATTTTTTTTGAAAATTTAAAAGTGGAAACACACCTGTACCGTTACGGAGATCTGGGACATTTCTGGGTGAAGGGCTATGAATATCTGAGGCAACTGGAGTACCGCATTGCAATTTTGCATACAAAATGCGAGTATCTGGGGGCGGATGCTGCCAGCGAAGAAGAGCGAAAACTGGCGGAACTGGTGCATTTTCCACCTTTAAATTATGCCTGCTATCCGGCAGTCCCGGCGAAATATATCGTGCCGATGGTGGATGTGTGGGAACCGACGGGACAGGCTATTTCAATCATGGAAGAACTGGCATCGGAAGCCAGAGATCACAGTCTGCTTCAGTGTCTGGCATTTTATCGGAAGCATCATGGAAAAAGAATGAGCAGATTGCTTGCATGGATGCTGCACCATGTCAGACATGGAGTCGTGGTGGATCTGCTAATGGAAAAACTGATGCGGGCAAGCGAAAATTACCCGGTACGCAGCTATAAAACAGAAAAGCTTAAATCAGAAAACTCTGCATCCATGAACGAAGAAATTGAAAAAAGAGAAGTATGTGATACAAAAGCATCAGAGCAGAGAACTGTATCTGTAGTCGGAGGAATATCACAGCAGTTATATGAGAAAATTCTGATGCAGGCAGTACAGCGTAAAATGGAACTGGAAGCTCAGGGAAAGCAGGTCACACTGGTGCGGGAAGAACCATTTACAACAGCGCAGGATTCCGTGGAATATAAGGTATATCTGATGATCTGGAAGAAAAAACGGGGGAATCGAATTGTGGAAGTGGAGCGTTTTTCTGGATGATAAATTAAAATAATAAGTTGTTTCAGGTAAATAGAAAGAGGAAGGAAACAATTATCTGTATAAATATGAAGAACATCACCCTCATTCAAATCATAGTATTGCTACAGGAGCGAAAACGATTCATCTCAGTCTGAGTTGAAACTCCCACTTTTACAAGTGGTGAGTAATAACAAATCTTTCTCAGTGGGAGTTCAATCTCCGACTGAGATAAACGCTCCGCGAGAATGTGCAGTGATTCTGAGATGAAGATGTCAGCTTACGCTGACCAGAATCACGCACCAAGTCTCACGTGCGTTCGACTTGAAAATTCACAATTCTTTCACAATCTCAACAAAGTTTTACTACAATCGTCTCGTATGATATACTCATCAAAGATGAGGAGGCAGAGAAAAATGCTTGAGAATGAAGAAAACAAAATGAACACAGAAAATAATGAATCAGAAGTAAAAAATGAAAGCAATATAGAAAATGTAGAAACTGTAAAAAATGATGCAGAGGATTCTGCTACGAACAAAGCTACTGAGGAAATGTTTGAGGAATCCGATTTTGTGACACCGCCACAGGATGTGGAAGAAACAGCAGATGCTGCACAGGCAGATACCGTTCAGACTTCCGAGACAGATCAGGCGCAGAATTGTGAAGCTCAGACTGATGAGGATCATATCAAAGGAACCGAGGGCGCTTCCCAGTACCGTTATTCCTATATCAAGAATCATCAGAAACAGGATCACGTTGGCGGTGACCGGAACAGCAATCATCAGGAGACACCGCAGCAGAGAAGAAAACACAGACACAGCATGAATGTATATGCAAAAGTAGTGTGCTGTGCAATCTTATTTGGTGCAATTTCCGGTGGTATGATCCTTGGATCTTTCGCAATCGGAAAGAATTCAGCAAAATCAGTTGCAGCTGCAAATCTGGAGACTAATGCTGCAAAACTGAGCACAAACTCCGGCAACAAGAAAACCGATGCATCTGGTTCCACTGATGGAACCTATACCGTAGCAGAAATTGCATCGCAGTGTAAATCCTCGGTCGTAGCGATTACAAATCAGAGTGTGCAGGAAGTACAGACCATGTTCGGAACTATGCAGCAGCAGAGTACCGGCAGTGGTTCCGGTGTTATCATCGGAAAGAATGATACAGAGCTTCTGATCGCAACCAACAACCATGTAGTATCCGGTGCAGAATCCTTAACGGTATGCTTCAATGATAATAAAGACGCCGTTTTTGATGCAAAGATCAAAGGTACGGATCCCAATAACGATCTGGCTGTTATTGCCATCCAGCTTTCCGATATCAGCGAGGATGTGTTAAACAGTATCTCCATCGCAACTCTGGGCGATTCCACGCAGATGGAAGTCGGTGATCAGGTTGTTGCCATCGGAAATGCACTTGGTTTTGGCCAGTCTGTTACAACCGGTATCATCAGTGCAGTTGACCGTGAAGTTACTATCGATGATACAACAGCAACTCTGTTACAGACAGATGCAGCTATTAACCCTGGTAACAGCGGCGGTGCGCTGTTCAATATGAAAGGTGAAGTTATCGGCATCAACAGTGCAAAATATGCCAGCGATGAAGTGGAAGGTATGGGATTTGCAATCCCGATGTCCAAAGCACAGAGTATCATTGAAAATCTGATGAATCAGGAGACCAGAGACAAACTGACCAGTAATTATGGATTCCTAAATATTACAGGACAGGATGTTTCATCAGAAGAGGCAGAAAAATATAATGTTCCGGAAGGCGTTTATGTCAGCGGAACCACAGATGGCGGTGCAGCAGCAAATGCCGGTATCCAGAGAGGCGACATTATCACAAAGCTTGGTAATACAACCATTACCACGATTTCTCAGTTAAAAGAGGAACTTCAGTATTACAAAGCCGGTGAGACTGTAGAGGTTACAATCCAGAGAAGCAGTGACGGAAAAGGTTATCAGGAGCAGACATTAAAAGTTACACTGGATAATGCATCTCAGCAGCAGACTAATACAACAAATCAGAACAACGGTGGTCAGTCTGGTTCCAACGGACAGTATTCTATCCCAGGATATGGAAACAACGGAGGCAGCAATAGTCTGGAACAGTTTTTTGGCTATGGAAACTAAGGAAACACGTATGCCTGTCGTATATACGGTATCAGCATAAATGAACAAACGGTACATCATGCAGAGTCATCAATTTGAATGGAATCTTTCTTCTGTATGAAAACTGCTTTACGCTGTCCCTATCTTGTGCTAAAATGTATGAAACAGACTTTTACGAGTATTGGAGGCAGTTGAGATGAAGAAGAAAAGAATTGCAATTGCACTTGGACATGACGCACTGGGAACAACGCTTCCGGAGCAGAAGGAAGCAACCTGCCGCGCAGCAAAAGCAATTGCTGATTTAATACAGGATGATTGTCAGGTGGTTATCACACACAGCAACGGACCGCAGATTGGAATGATCCACACAGCGATGTCTGAGTTTCACAGACTGTATACAGATTATACAGCGACACCAATGTCTGTATGTTCAGCAATGAGTCAGGGCTACATCGGATACGATCTGCAGAATGCGATTCGTACCGAATTGATGAACCGCGGTGTATACCGTACCGTATCCACACTTTTGACACAGGTTATCGTAGATCCTTATGACGAGGCTTTTTACAAACCGAGCAAGATTATTGGTCGTGTTATGACTGAGGAAGAAGCGGAAGAAGAAGAGAAAAAAGGAAACCATGTTGTTAGAACCGAGGAGGGCTATCGTCGAATCGTTGCGGCACCGATGCCACATCAGATTGTGGAACTGGATGCTGTAAATACACTGATGGATGCGGATCAGGTTGTCATTGCAGCCGGTGGCGGAGGAATTCCGGTACTGGAGCAGGGCACTGTTTTAAAAGGCGCAAGTGCAGTCATTGAGAAAGATCTCATTGCAGGATTGCTGGCAGACGGTGTCGAGGCGGATATGCTGATCATTCTGACTGGCGAGGAGAGCGTTTATAAGAATTACGGAACAGATAAACAGGAATCGATTCGTGAGATGACCTGTGCAGAAGCACGGAGATATATCGCTGAGGGAGAGTTTGGAGAGGGGACCATGCTTCCGAAGATTGAAACAGCCATTTCCTATATTGGTGATTATGCAACACGTAGTGTTCTGATCACAAAGCTTGGAAGTATTGAAGCAGCTATGGCTGGGCAGACAGGTACAATTATAAAGAAATAAAATAAAAAGGGGATAATGCAGATCGTGTATTATCCTCTTTGCACTTTTTCATAGGAAAGGAATATAGAAATATGAGAGAAATCAGAAAAACAAAAATTGTATGCACACTGGGACCCTCCACAGATAAAGGTGATGTACTCCGTCAGCTGATGCAGGAAGGAATGAATGTTGCGCGTTTTAATTTTTCACATGGCTCCCATGAAGAACAGAAAGCACGATTGGATAAACTGGTAGCATTGCGGGAGGAACTTGATCTTCCGGTAGCAGCACTGTTAGATACAAAAGGTCCGGAGATTCGTCTGAAAGAGTTGAAAGGCGGTAAGGCAGAACTGAAAGAAGGACAGTTATTTACACTGGCACTTGGTGATTTTGTCGGTGATGCCAGTCGTGTTGCCATCACATATGAGGATCTTCACAATGATGTCAAAGCCGGTGATCGTATTCTGATCGATGACGGCCTGATCGAAATGAAAGTTGTTCGCCTGGATGGAACAGATATTGTCTGTGAGGTAATCAACGGTGGTATGATCTCTAACAAAAAAGGGGTCAATGTGCCGAACGTGGAACTCTCTATGCCGTTTATCAGTGAGACAGATTACAGCGACATTGTGTTTGGTATCGAGAATGGATTTGATTTTATTGCAGCATCCTTCACCAGAACTGCCGATGACATTTTGCAGATCCGTAAGATTCTGGAAGAACATGACTGCAAGAGTGTCAATATTATTGCTAAAATTGAGAATAAACAGGGTGTGGATAACATCGATGATATTATCCGGGTATCTGATGGCATCATGGTAGCACGTGGTGACATGGGAGTTGAGATTCCGATGGAGGATGTACCGGTTATCCAGAAAATCTTGATCGAAAAAGTATACAAAGCAGGAAAACAGGTTATCACAGCGACACAGATGCTGGATTCCATGATGAAACACCCGCGTCCGACCCGTGCGGAGGCAACGGATGTAGCAAATGCTGTCTACGACGGAACCAGTGCTATCATGCTTTCCGGTGAAACTGCTGCCGGTGATTATCCGGTGGAAGCACTGCAGACTATGGTGAAGATTGCATCCCGTACCGAACAGGATATCAACTATATGTCTCGATTGAAGAAACGCAGCATTTTGACAAACCCGGATATTACCAATGCTATTGCACATGCAACCTGCACCACAGCCATGGATCTGAATGCATCTGCAATCATCACAGTATCAAATTCCGGTCGTACTGCACGTATGGTATCAAAATATCGTCCGGCCTGCCCGATCATCGGATGCTCTGTAAACAAAGATGTATGCAGAAAAATGAGTCTTTCCTGGGGCGTTACACCGCTGCTGGTAGAATTAAAACACAACTCTGACGAGTTATTTGATCATGCAGTTGATAAAGCAGAGGAGATGGGACTGATCAAACAGGGTGAGATCGTTGTTCTGACTGCCGGTGTACCACTGGGTATCTCCGGTACTACCAATATGATCAAAGTGCATGTGGCAGGACATATCCTGATGCAGGGAAAAGGTCTGAATGATAAAGTTGATTCCGGCAATATGTGTGTGGTAAACTCCGCAGAGGAATTGAAAGAGAAATTCAAGGTTGGAGATATCATCGTTGCAAAAGACACCTGTAATGAAATGATGGAGCAGATTCGTCTGTCCTCCGGATTGATCCTTGAGAAAAACAGTATAAATTGTCACGGTGCGATTGCAGGACTGAGTCTTGATCTTCCGGTACTGATCGGGGCAGAAAATGCAACACAGATTCTGAAATCCGGTGCTTTTGTGACACTGGATGGCAAAAAAGGAATTGTGAGCTGCAATAATTAAAAGCTTCTTTATGTATAAATAAAGGAGATTGTGTCATTTTTCTCATAGAGCGATTATTAGCTCGTGAGATGAAATGACACAATCTCCTTTTTAAAATCTTAAATTTTTACCACATAAGAAAAAATCTATTTAGCTACAGCTGCATATTTGCGTACGATAGCATTCATCTCATCCCAATGTGCTTCCATGTCACGGACAAGCTTGAACTGTGTGCGGGTACGATCCAGGTTCTGTCCCGGACGATGTACAGCGAAGTAATGGTCACCTTCCAGATAATCGGTCAGGAAACGCATACCGCATTCCAGTGTCATCAGTTTAGCTCCCCAAGGTAGAGTCTCAATCTCCAATGGTGTCAGGGCATCTCCTGCAATCTCAAGAAATCCTTTTGTGTAAGCCTCAAAAAGTTCCAGAGAGAAGTTTACTTTTGTCAGATCCGGTTCATCTTCGGCACTGTGATTTGCACCGAAACGGATAGAATCACCATAATCGTTGGCTGCCAGACCCGGCATGACGGTATCCAGATCAATGATGCAGAGTGCGTCGTTTGTTTTATCATCCAGAAGAATGTTGTTTAATTTTGTATCGTTGTGTGTAACACGGAGAGGCAGTTTTCCGGCTGCCAGCAGATCTGTCATGTGTGAACAGTCTGCCTCATGGTTCAGTACAAAATCAATCTCTTCCGGAATGTCAGCGGCACGGTGCATTGTGTCGGCTGCCAGGGCTTCTTTGAATTTGCGCAGACGATCCGGGGTATTATGGAAATCCGGAATCGTTTCATGCAGTGTGGAAGCATCGTATCCGGAGAGGTTTTTCTGGAACTGTCCGAATGCTTTGGCGGAAGTGTAGAAATCCTCAGTATTTCTGCACTGCTGCAGACAGATGGTATGTTCTACGAACTTATAAATACGCCATGCACCCTGTGTGGAATCAGTATAGTATGGCTGACCGTCACGGGTGTATACAACTGTCATGGTTTCACGTTCTGTATCTCCACCGCGTTCTGCGATGATGTCTTTCAGGTAAGAAGTAACGCCGCAGATATTTTCCATCAGGGATTTCGGATTGGTAAAAATATCTGTATTAATGCGCTGCAGGATAAATCTGTGTGTCTCTTTGCCGGTAACGGTTACCAGGCTTGTATTGTTGATGTGACCTTCCCCATAGGCCTTGTAAGTTATAGTGCCTTCACCCAGGTCATAGGCAGAAAGAACTTCCTGAAAAATCTCAGGTTTAATCTGTATCATAATATCTTCTCCTTTATCTGTGTAACGATTACTGCCACAATGGTGTCGGATATAATCCGTCGGCAGCTTTGTCTGCAAGTGCTTTTACGATTCCCGGTTTGTCTTCGCGGTAAGTAACGCCGTACCATTTGTCCGGACTCTGTAATACTTTTACAGATGCTTTGCCTTCATCCAGAAGCTGGCTGACAACGGATGGAAGGAAGTATTCCCCTTTCAGCGGATTATTCACCATTGCATCATCCAGGAATGCTGCGAAGCGGTCTTTTGCTTCTTTGATAAAGCTTTCACTGAATCCCCAGAGATTCATGGACACAATGGTATTTCCATCGATCTCATGCCAGGTTTCACCTTTATCTTCAGTAAAGCGGATGCCGCCTTCGTGCTGTTCAATCTGTGTATGCTCAACAACACTGATCAGATTGGAATCAGCGTCTGTCGTGCACACGCCGCGGGCAACAGAACCATTTTCTGTAACAGTGTTTTTTAACTGATAGCCAACCATGCAGTACCGATATTTGTCATCATCACTGTGTGTGGACAGGTAATCATAAATGATCTTAAAGCAGGTAGTTCCATAATAATCATCTGCGTTGATCACAGCAAATGGTGCATCAATGAGATCTCTTGCTGCAAGAATTGCATGGCAGGTTCCCCATGGTTTCTCACGGCCTTCCGGTACGGAATAGCCTTCCGGCAGATCATCCAGATCCTGATATGCATAAGCAACTTCCATATATTTGGAAACGTGATCACCGATGGCTTCTTTAAATGCATCTTCAATGGAATGTTTGATGATGAAAATAACTTTTTCAAATCCGGCACGGCGGGCATCATACAGGGAATAATCCATAATTACTTCTCCATGACTGCCAACCGGATCCATCTGTTTTAATCCTCCGTAACGACTGCCCATTCCAGCTGCCATAACGACTAATATTGGTTTTTTCATTTTCATATCCTCCTGTGTTTATGAAATATATTCCTTGGAAGACGGACATATGCTATGGAATAAAAAATAGCAGAAATGTCAGACTTCTTTTGCGTGTTCTCTGTTAACCTTATCTATTATACGTTTATTTTTTGGGGAGTGCAACCGATAAAACGGAAGAAAACAGGGGGGAAACAGGGTCAAAACAGAAGCGTAAAAAATGCAGAAAAAAAGGCTTGCAATTCTTTGAAAAAAGATGCAAGATATGCATAGCGAAGGAGATGGAAGAGATGCATATAACAAACGGACAGGTCTTTCTGCCCGAAGGAAGATTTGAAAAATCAGATATTTTATGTGGGGATCGGATTACTGCCATAACCGGTGGTGATACCCAGGTGACAGTACAGGAGCCGCCAGATGGAGAAATGATAGATGCGACCGGAAAATATATCATTCCGGGACTTGTGGATATTCATACACATGGAGCGGTAAATGCAGATGCCAGTGACGGAGATGCAGATGGCCTGCGCCGGATGTCACGATATTATGCACAGAGAGGTGTAACATCCTGGTGTCCGACTACTATGACGCTGTCGGAGAAATCACTGCTGCATGCAATGCATGCCATCCGTGATTTTGAAAGTGATGGGGCACATTGTGTGGGAGTTCATCTGGAGGGACCGTTTTTAAGCTATGAAAAACGCGGGGCACAGAATGCACAGTATTTACAGAAACCGAATATGGAAGAACTGGAGAAATTAAACGAAGCCTGTGGTGGACAGGTACGTATGATCACAGTGGCTCCGGAAGAAGATCGGGATCTGGCATTTATCCGACAGGCCAGCAGACTTTGTACGGTTTCCCTGGGGCACTCTGTGGCAGACTATGAGATGGCACAGGCGGCTTTTGAGGCAGGTGCTACCCATGTTACACATATGTTTAACGGCATGAATGGAATTCATCACCGGAAGCCGGGAATCATTGGTGCTGCATTTGATGCAGGTGCTACCGTCGAACTGATCTGTGATGGTTTTCATATCCATCCGTCAGTTGTGCGGATGACAGCTGCCCTGTTTGGCGCCAGATTGAATTTGATTTCGGATTCTATGCGCTGTGCGGGAATGCCGGAGGGAGAATATGAACTTGGCGGTCAGCCGGTATGGATGAAAAAGGGCAAAGCAACACTGGCAGACGGAACACTGGCAGGTTCTTCCATTCATCTGATGGATGGGCTTCGAAATGCGGTATCTTTTGGGGTGCCATTGGAACAGGCTGTAATGGCAGCTACCTCTGCTCCGGCAAAGGCCATTGGAATGGAGCGGGAGATTGGTTGTATCCGGACAGGTGCACGGGCAGATCTTCTGATTCTGGATGAACATCTGGAACTGGAAAAAGTTATTATCGGTGGACAGATCTGGCAGTAGCATAAAGAAATGGATTTTCTATGAATAATGCATAAAATGAGGAGGTTTTTACAATGAAAATTATTAAAGCAAAAGATTATGATCAGATGAGCAGAAAAGCGGCAAATATTATTTCCGCGCAGGTAATCATGAAACCGGACTGTGTACTTGGCCTGGCAACCGGAAGCAGCCCGATTGGCACTTACCGTCAGCTGATTGACTGGTATAACAAAGGGGATGTTGATTTCTCAGAATGCTATTCCGTGAACCTGGATGAGTATGTAGGACTGGATATTACAAGTGATCAGAGTTATGTATATTTCATGCGTCATAACTTTTTTGATGCAATCAATATCCGTGAGGATCATACGTTTATCCCGAATGGAAAAAATACAGATGTGGCTGCTGAGTGTGAGCGTTATGATAACCAGATTGCATCTCTGGGCGGCATTGATCTGCAGCTTCTCGGACTCGGCCGTAATGGACATATTGGTTTCAATGAACCGGATCAGGTGTTTACAAAAGGCACACATTGCGTAGATCTGGCAGAATCTACCATTGAAGCAAACAAACGGTTCTTTGCCAGTGCAGATGATGTACCGCGTCAGGCATTTACGATGGGAATCTGTGATATCATTCAGGCAAAGAAAGTGGTAATGGTTGTATCCGGCGAAGATAAAGCCGATGCGGTACAGAAAGCATTTTTCGGTCCTGTGACACCGGAAGTACCGGCATCCATTCTTCAGTTGCATCCGGATTTTACGCTGGTTGCAGATGAAGCCGCACTGAAAAAAGTGCTTGCATGAAAATCAAGAACGTGATATAGTAAATGACGAAATGAGCGCAGAAATGTCTCATTTCGTTAAATGGGTGGATTCCCGAGTGGCCAAAGGGGACAGACTGTAAATCTGCTGGCGATGCCTTCGAAGGTTCGAATCCTTCTCCGCCCATTATTAAAAAGGACTTCTTCTGAAGTCCTTTTTTTTTGCTCCAAAGATGGTAGAATAAAGATATTACAGGGATAGGAGAGTACGGAATATGGGAATTGTAAGAGGAATCTGTATCAGTGAAAAGAGAGGAACACAGAAGCATGAAGTTTCAGAGGCGAAATTTGTTTCAGACTGGGGCATCGAAAATGACGCGCATGCCGGACACTGGCATCGTCAGGTAAGTTTGCTTTCACTGCAGAAGATTGAGGAGTTTCGTGCCAGAGGTGTGGCTGTGGAGTTTGGTGCATTTGGAGAAAATCTGATTGTAGATGGATATGATTTTCGAAATCTTCCGGTGGGTACAAAATTTCGTTGCAATGATGTGTTGCTGGAAATGACACAGATTGGTAAAGAATGTCACAGCCATTGTGAGATTTATAAAGTAGTAGGAGACTGCATCATGCCGCGGGAAGGGGTGTTTGCTAAAGTATTAGAAGGCGGAACCATCAAGGTAGGCGACGAATTGGTTATCGTAGAGTAAGAAAAAAGAACTGTTTCAGGCATTGTGTTTTACATTGACTTTACAAGAATTTTATAAAATGCTGATAGCGGCAAAATTTCAAAAGAAATATTATTAGTATTACGCAGGGATTTTGCAAAGCATAAGAGAAAGCATAAGAGGATAAAATAAATATGAGCAGAATTGCAAATATAATACGGGGATTATTTGGCAGAAAACCCGTGCATCAGCAAAAAGACAGTATGGCACCTCGGGGTAACGGTGAAAAAAGTGTACAGCCAATGCCTGAAAATGTGATTCAGAAGATACCTGTGGAAGCAAAAATGATGAAAGAGGTATCAGATATGGAATTACAGACGGTAAATGCAACAACCGTACAGGCACAGAGCGCAGATGGAAACATGGCGGAGACAAATGTATCGGAAAGAGATGGGCATGGGACAGAAGTACAGGTAACAACAGAACAGACAATGAGGAGTGGGGGAACAATGGTTCATTCATGTTATGACAACAGAGAATTATCATGGTTAAAGTTTAATACAAGAGTTTTAGAGGAAGCTGAGGATACATCGAATCCATTTTGTGAGCGTTTATCTTTTGCATCTATTTTCCAGAGTAATCTGGATGAATTTTTTATGGTACGTGTCGGTTCTTTGTATGATCAGATGCTGGTATCCAAAGATATCCGTGATAATAAGACAAATATGACCTGTCAGGAACAGCTGTTTGCGATCTTTGAGCAGGTGAAACTACTGACACAGCGTAAAGATGCTGCTTATGCAGAACTGAAACGTGGACTGGAGACGCAGGGAGTGGAAATCTGCAGTTATTCCGAACTGGAAAAACGGGATGTGGAATTTCTGGATTCCTATTTTGAACATGAAGTACGCCCGTTATTGTCACCGCAGATCATTGGTAAAAAACAGCCATTTCCGTTTTTAAAAAATAAAGATATTTATGCAGTGGTTGTGCTGGAAAAGAAAAACCGGGACAAACTGGGGATCGTGCCTTGTGATTTGGATGTGATTCCGCGTCTGGTGCGGATCCCGGGACATGAGAATCGTTTCATGCTCCGTGAGGAACTGATTCTGCATTATATTCCGCTGATTTTTGACCGGTATAAGATTAAGAGTAAATCACTGATCCGTATCATCCGAAATGCTGATATTGATCCGGATGAGGAAATGTATGATGATGATACAGACTTCCGTCAGGTAATGGAACAGCTGGTAAGCCGCAGACGAAAATTATGTTCGATCAAACTGGAGTATACGCGATTGATGGATGAGTCTGTTCTGGATACGTTGTGTGGCTATCTGGATCTGAAGAAAAAGCATATCTTCCATTCGGAAGCACCGCTGGATCTGTCCTTTTTCTCAAGAATCCGTGATTTGCTGAGAAGTAAAAAGGAATTGTTTTATGATAAGTATACACCGCAGATCCCGGCAGATATCGATATGTCAGAAAGCATCATGAAACAGGTGGAGCAGAAAGACCGCTTCCTGTTCTTCCCATATGACAGCATGCAGCCATTCCTTCATATGCTGAATGAAGCAGCAGAAGATCCGAATGTCGTATCTATTAAAATGACACTGTACCGTGTGGCAAATGACAGTAAAGTCGTTGAGGCATTGATCAATGCTGCAGAAAACGGTAAGGAAGTTGTGGCATTGGTGGAACTTCGTGCCCGTTTTGATGAGGAAAATAATATTGAGTGGTCCAGACGGCTGGAGGACGCAGGCTGCCGGATCCTGTATGGTCTGGATAAACTGAAAGTTCATTCCAAGCTCTGCCTGATTACAAAGAAACAGGAAGGTCATATTTCTTATATCACACAGATCGGAACCGGAAATTATAATGAGAAAACAGCAAAACTATATACAGATTTCTCACTGCTGACAGCGCATCAGGGGATTGGCGCAGAAGCAAATGAAGTATTCCACAAACTTTGTCTCGGTCAGGTGATGCAGGAAACTAAATATCTGATGGTTGCACCGAAATGTCTGCGTAACAAGATTCTTTCTAAAATGGATGAGCAGATTGCACTGGCAAAACGCGGAGAACCCGGATATATTGGTGCAAAGATGAACTCCCTGACAGATAAACGGATTATTGAGAAACTGATGGAAGCGTCTCAGGCTGGTGTGGATATTGAGCTGATCGTGCGCGGAAGCTGCTGTCTGATTGCAGGAGTTCCGGGAGCGACAGATCACATTACTGTACGCAGTATTGTGGGACGTTACCTGGAACATTCCAGAATCTATATTTTCGGAAATGATGAGGTATATATTGCCTCTGCAGACTTTATGACCAGAAATACCACACGTCGTGTGGAAGTGGCAACACCGATTTATGATGAAGATATCAAAAAACGTGTGCTTCATATCTTCGATGTGATCATGTCCGATAATGTGAAGGCGAGAATACAGATGGCAGATGGCCAGTATGTACATGCCGTGCAGGATGGAGAACTGATCAATGCACAGAAGTATTTCGAGACAATGGAAAATCGCTAAATAATTTGGAAGTGATGAACGCAAAATCTACGATATAAATGGATTCCTGCAACACATGTGCAATGACACGAACAATTTTCTGTTTGCGCTGCGCCGCTTATCTCCGCCTCCTCCCGCGAACTCGCCCACAGCAGAAACAGCTGTTGGCTCAGACACACTCACGGAGGCGGGCTATGCTCGCTCCAACGACGAAAATTGATCTACCGTCATTCGCACATGTGTTGCAGGAATCATATTAATAAGCGGTAGATTTTGCGAATATACGTTATCAGATGATGCAACGTATATTGCTATGTTGCCAGTACAAGTTCTGCTGGTCGTAAGCCCAGTATGGGTATTTTGTGCGAATGACGCTGTGAATTGTAACAGAATGAGTGAATGGCGCACGATTTGACTTGAACAATGTCTTGACAGGAGTAGAAAAATAAGATAGAATAAACAAATCAATTGCCCAGTTAGCTCAGTTGGTAGAGCAGAGGACTGAAAATCCTCGTGTCTCTGGTTCGATTCCGGAACTGGGCATTTATTATAAAAAAAGTGTTGACATCAAAGTATAAATGTGATAATATATCACCTGTCGATGAGTTGACACAACAAAATATTGTACATGCGGGTGTAGTTCAATGGTAGAACACCAGCCTTCCAAGCTGGATACGTGGGTTCGATTCCCATCACCCGCTTTTTTTTATTTTACAGTTCACTCATCATATGTATTCAGGTAATGATTATGCTTGCATGAGGAATTACCTGAGTACATAATGATGAAGGGAGCGCTTTTTTATGAGCAAAGAAAGTAGCGCAGCTACGGGAAAGCCCGAATGGGCGCTTTGCGAATGGCGCGGGTGAACTGTATTTTTTATCTCAGTCTGAGTTGAGACTCCCACTTCTGCAAGTGGTGAGTAATAACAAATCTTTCTCAGTGGGAGTACAATCTCCGACTGAGATAAACGCTCCGCGAGGATGTGCAGTGATTCTGAGAAGAATATGTCAGCTTTTGCTGACCAGAATCACGCACCAAGTCTCACGTGCGTTCGACTTGAATGTATGGGGGAATTTAACATGAATGATGGACAGAAACTACCGGTGAATGTATCTTTGGCACAGAGTTTTAAGAAGCTGGCATGTGAACAGCCGGTGGAAAAGATTACAATCAAACAGATTACGGATGGGGCAGGAGTGATCCGGCCGACGTTTTATCACCATTTCAGTGACAAATATGGTTTGTTGGAGTGGATTCTGGTTCAGGATATCCTTCTTCCGATTCAGCCGTTGGTGGAAAATGGTATGATCAATGAGGCGATGCAGATTATTTTCTCCAAGATGCAGAAAGAAAAAAATTTTTACATGTGTGTCGGAAGGATGGAAGGTCAGAATTCCTTCCGGGAGATGGTGGAGATTGGCATCCGTTCTCTTCTTACCGGCATGATTGAGGAGAAGATGAAAGGAAAAGTTCCGAAAAACCAGTGGCTTACCCCGGAGCGGATTGCGGCTTATTATTCCCAGACGATGACGTATATCATGATGACCTGGATTGAGAGCGGTATGGAGATTTCACCGGAAGAGCTGGTGGAGGTATATGGTTTTATGATTACACGTTCTCTGGCAGATGTGCTGGCAGATATTTAAAGGTGGGAGGTATGTGAACGCAGAATAAGCATTCCCCCGCTTCAAGTGCGTAGAGCACTAAGCGGTGGGTAAGGGGGATGCTTATGTCAGTGGGAGTTAAAAGCTCCCACTGACAGGTCGCAAAGCGACTGCGTTCATGAGCAAGTAGCGAAAGCGGATTGCGAATGTCCGCTTTACACTCCTTTTGGTAAGTTGCGCAGTTTGCTGATAATCAGGTAATGTAAGTAGTATAAATACAAATAACACATATGCGTATTTTACTCATATACAAAAAAACGTATATGTATACAAAATGTATGCATATATAAGAAAATGAATATAAAAGTGATACACTCAAAAAAGATTGGATATTTTATTATCCAATCTTTTTTTCTATTCTATTACAACGAACAGGCACCTGCCTATGAGGTGCTGATACAGTTGTAAAATATAGAACAGAAAGAGATGAGAAAAGATGCTGAAATTTGGAAAAGGTGTAGTCAAGTCGCGGATCATCATATTTATTGCAGCAATCCTGCTGTTGATCCCGTCCGTGCTTGGCTATCTGCACACAAGAGTGAATTATGATATTCTTTCCTATCTGCCGGAGAATATCGAGACGATGAAAGGCCAGGATATCCTGGTAGATGAATTTGGAACAGGAGCGTTTTCAACCTTTGTGGTTGATGGCATGTCGAATAAAGAGATCAGTGCCCTGAAGGCAAAAATCGAAGATGTGGATCATGTCAAGACAGTGCTCTGGTATGACAGCGTAGCAGATATCAGTATTCCGACAGATATGCTGCCGGAAAAGATGCAGAAAGTATTTCTCAGCGATGAAGGTACACTGATGTTTATCATGTATGACACGACAATGTCGGCGGATGAGACAATGGAAGCGGTGGAGCAGATTCGTGCCATTTCCAATGAACAGTGTTTCCTGAGTGGTATGTCAGCGGTTGTTACGGATATCCGGGATCTGTCTGACAAGGAAGTTCCGGTGTATGTACTGCTGGCGGTGATCCTGTCGCTGGTGGTATTGTCATTGACCATGGATTCGTTTCTGATTCCGATCTTTTTCCTGCTGAGTATCGGTATGGCAATCATATATAACCTGGGAACAAATGTGTTTATGGGAGAGATATCCTATGTGACCAAGGCGTTGAGTGCGGTGCTGCAGCTCGGTGTGACCATGGATTATTCGATTTTTCTGTGGCACAGTTATGAGAATCAGAAGAAAATATTTGCGGAGGATCATAAAAATGCCATGGCACATGCCATTGCCCAGACCGTTACCTCTGTTGTGGGAAGTTCTGTTACGACAGTGGCCGGATTTATTGCTCTGTGTTTCATGAGTTTCACACTGGGTATGGATCTGGGAATCGTTATGGCAAAAGGTGTTGTATTCGGTGTGATCGGATGTGTTACGATCCTGCCGTCCATGATTCTGATTTTTGATAAACCACTGGAAAAAACGAGACACAAAGCAATCCTTCCGGATATTGGAAAATTGTCCGGCTTTGTGACAAAACGTTTCCCTGTTTTTCTGCTGATCTTTGCAGTGCTTCTGCTTCCGGCTATTTACGGACAGAAAAATGCGGAAGTTTATTATGATCTGGCCGGTACACTGCCGGAGGATCTGCAAAGCTTCATGGCAAACCAGAAACTGGATGAAGAATTTGATATGAATTCCACTCACATTTTGCTGGCAGACAGTCATATGAAAGCAAAAGATGCGCAGGCAATGCTGGATCGTATTGATAAGGTAGATGGTGTCAAAACGGCTATCGGTATTGACAGCATCGTAGGCCCTTCGGTACCGAAAGATATGATTCCACAGTCCGTCCGGGAAATCATCGAGGATGATAAATATCAGATGATTCTGATCAGCTCAGAGTATAAGACCGCTTCGGATGAAGTAAATACTCAGATTGATGAGATCAATAAAATTGTGGCAGATTATGATGAAAACGGTATGCTGATTGGTGAAGCTCCGTGTACGAAGGATCTGATTACTATTACAGATACAGACTTTAAAGTAGTCAGTGCGATTTCAATCGTGGCTATTTTTGTGATCATTGCAATGGTGTTTCGTTCGCTGGTGCTGCCAATCATTCTGGTGGCAGTTATCGAGTTTGCAATTTTTGTAAATATGTCAATTCCATTTTACACGCACACATCAATTCCGTTTATTGCATCCATTGTAATCGGAACCATTCAGCTGGGTGCGACTGTTGATTATGCAATCCTGATGACAAACAATTACAAGAGTGCACGGGCAGCCGGGATGGAGAAAAAGGATGCGGTGCAGCATGCAGTGGCATCTTCCGCCCAGTCTATTGTAGTCAGTGCGTTGAGCTTTTTCGCATCTACATTTGGTGTTGGTATCTATTCCAACATCGACATGATCAGTTCGCTGTGTATTCTGATGGCTCGGGGAGCCCTGATCAGTATGGTAGTCGTTATTTTTGTACTGCCGGCGATGTATATGGTATTTGACAAGGTAATATGTGCAACAAGCGCAGGTTTTGGAGTAAAGAAAAAGGAGAAAAAAGCAAATGAAATTTTCAAGAGTAAAACAGTTTCTTAAATCAAAAAAAGTAATTCGTACCGGTGCCTGCGTACTGGCAACAGTGATCGTGACCGGTGGTGTGGGTGCGTATCATGTCTATGGACAAAAAGCAAAAACGGCTCAGGAAACCACACAGGAGCGTGATGCTGACACAGAAGACCGTTTTGCAGATGCGGAGGATGTTCTGACCCAGGTGCTCAAAACTCAGACAAAAACAGATAATGACGCGGCAGCAGAAAAGGAAGAAACCGTTTATGTGGTGGCTGATCCGGACGGAACACCCAATGAGGTTATTGTAAGTGACTGGCTGAAAAATTATCTCGGTGCAGATACCATCGAGGATGTCAGTGATCTGACAGATATTGAAAATGTAAAAGGTGATGAAAAATTTACGCAGAATGCAGACGGAACACTGACCTGGCAGGCAGATGGCAATGATATTTACTATCAGGGAAAAACAGATCGTGATCTCCCAATCGAAATGAAAATGACATATTATCTGGATGGTGAGGAGATTACACCGGAGGAACTGGCTGGCAAGAGTGGAAAAGTGACGATCCGTGCGGATTACACAAATAAGGAAAAAGCAGAGAATGGTGTCTATGTGCCGTTTGCGGCAGTAACCGGGATGATGCTGAATAAGAACTTCACAAATGTGGAAGTGACAAACGGAAAAGTAGTCAGTGACGGAAATAATCAGGTGGTTGTGGGATTTGCATTTCCTGGTTTGTCCGAGAGCCTGGATCTTGACAGCAAGAATCTGGAGGATGTGAATATTCCGGATTATATGGAAGTGACTGCAGATGTCAAAGATTTTTCACTGGATATGACGATGACGTTCGTGATGAGTGATATTTTACAGGAACTGGATGTGGATCAGGATATCGATCTGTCCGGTATTGAAGATGCGATCGATTCTCTCAGTGATGCATCTGCACAGCTGGTGTCCGGAAGCAGAGAACTGGCAGACGGAACAGGTACCTTGCTGGACGGTATCAATGCTTATACTTCCGGTGTTTCCACATTGAAGAGTGGGATCAACGCCTATACAGATGGTGTGGCACAGGTGAAAAACGGTGTGGACAGTTATACAGCCGGTGTGGCTCAGGTGGCAGGCGGTACGAAGCAGCTGGCAGATAAATCGGGAGATCTTAAAGATGGTATTACACAGCTGGTGAGCGGTGCGATGCAGGTGCAGACTTATTTCGAAGGTGATAATGGCATTGTCAGTGGTGCAGAAAAGATTTCTGCCGGAATCGATCAGCTGGATGCTGCTTTGCATGCAGGAGTGACAGAGGAAGAAGCAGCGCAGGCAGAGGAAACTGTAAATCAGATGTTTGCAAAAGACGGCGAGACTTATCAGGAAATCGCAAAAAAGGCAGCCGGTCAGTATAAAACAGCTTTAACAGGAAGTGATGAACTTCAGTCCAAAGTTGAGAATGGTGTCAGCCAGGCAATGTACGGTGCATACAAAACTGCATATCAGCAGCTGAATGCAGAAGCATATGCACAGGCAGGAAAGAGCGATGCACTGGAAGCGGATGCAAAGGCATATGCAGATAAGATGACAGCAGCGTCAGCATCTTCTGTGTCAAATGTCTCAAGCCAGCTTATCAGTGGAATTGCTGACGGTACATCCACCCAGATTGGCGGAATGGCCGCAGAAGCTGCAAAACAGGGTGCTGTGGCAGGTGCAAAGAGTGGAATCGCTTCTGCAAAATCGGCTATCGCTTCTCAGATTGAAAACGGTGGTCTGGTATCAGGTGCTCAGACATTAAGCGCAGGTGTCCGGAAATTATATGGTGAAGGGATTCAACCGCTGGCAGTCGGTATGCAGAGTCTGAACAACAGTGTTCCGGAACTGATGAAAGGAATCCAGACATTAAATGTCGGAGCTGAAACACTGGACAGCAACAGCGCAACCTTGAAAGCAGGAGTCAATACCTTAAACAGCAAAGGAGGTGAACTCAAAGCAGGAGTTACGGCATTGGATAATAACAGTGGAAATTTAAGCTCGGGAGCCGCAAAACTGAAAGATGGTGCACAGACACTCAGTGATGGCATGATTCAGTTCGATGAGGAAGGTATTCAGAAACTGAGTGATGCATATCACGGAGATGTGGAAGCATTGTTAGACCGCGTGGATCTGGTACTGGATGCAGGACAGTCTTATCATACCTTCTCCGGTTTAAAAGATGATATGAGCGGAAGTGTGAAATTTATTATTCGTACGGAAGCTATTGAAAAATAAATTCTTGTTTGTCTGTGTAAAGGGCAAATTCGGAAGCAGAAATCCAGACAGACACGGATGATTTTCTACCTCCGCTGCGCCGCTTATTTCCGCCTCCTCCCGCGAACTCGCACGCAAATACAGCGTGCTCAGACACACTCACGGAGGCGGGCTATGCTCGCTGCGCTAACGAAAATCAGCCTACCGTCTTGTCTTGGATTTTGCTTCCGGATTTGCCCCATTTACTTGACGGCACCGTATGCCACGCATGCACACAAGCTGATGACATAATATTCGTTATGTCGCATGCACAAATCTATATAGAGCAAAGAATGACACGGAAGCTAAAGTCAGCTATTAACTGTTTTTAGATTCTGAGCCAGAGTGAAAAATCTTGTCGAGCGCGAAGCGGCATACTCTAAAAAAGAACTGCTACACTGTTGTACTTTATAACATACCTAATTGTAGATCTGCACATGCAACACAACAAAGACTATGCTATCAGCTTATATGCATGTGTGGCACGCAGTGCGTCGTGTGAATGGCTGATTATTTCACTGTGTAAATACAGAAAACGAAGCATCCTGTCAGGGAAAGCGATTAAGCAAACGACCGAGTTTCACGAGTTTTTGCGCGAGTGGGAACGACCTCTTTTTCAGGCGTGGGAACGAGCGCGATGAAAACGACGTGAAACGAGGGTAGTGAGCGTCTAGCGTCCTGACAGGATGCTTCGTTTTCGCATTAAAAATTAAATTTCAGCCAACAACAAGACAAACAAGAATTGATTCAGTTACAAAAATGTGCCGCATAAAATTCGTTCAAATGATCACATACCTGCGTCAGACCATCCTCGGTAAATGGATAGCTGGCGCAGTTTTTTTGTTCATCCGGTGTGGTATCAAAATTATAAGGTCCCGGCCATACAGTCACCCGAAGCACAGTGTCCCCCTCTTCCGGTTCATATTTTTCAATGCGGTAGTGCATGCCTTTGTAGCTGCCGTGAAACCGCTCTTTTTTATAGAAGTTAATGTTAAAAATATCTGTTCTTTCAATCATGAGAATCGTCCTTTCAAAATTCTTGAATAGTTACAAATTATTTTAACTTTTGCAGGGAAAATGTGCAAGCATAGTTCAAGTCGAACGCCCGTGAAATCTGGTGCGTGATTCTGGTCAGGGTAAACTGACATATTCATCTCAGACTGAGAGAAATGCAGATTTTTTTGTATTCCTTTTCGCTTCACTTTTTTGGGGGTTTGTGGTATCGTATGAAATACTTATGAAAAGTTCAAGTCAGTTTTATTTGACTCAGACTGAGATGAATAAGATACATGATCGGTGAATGCGGATCATAAAGAGAGAAAAGAGATGAAAGATTTTAGATGAAGATTTTACTGACCGCGATTAATGCAAAATATATCCATTCAAATTTGGCCGTTTATTCTTTGCAGGCGTATGCAGAAGCACAGGGACATAAGATAGAACGGGCGGAATATACCATTAATAATCAGCTGGATGATATTCTGGAAAAAATCTATTGCCAGAAACCGGATGTGTTGATTTTTTCCTGCTATATCTGGAACATTGAATATGTAAGGGAACTGGCGGCAGAATTTCACAAGCTGCGGCCGGAGGTGCCGATCTGGGTTGGTGGTCCTGAAGTTTCGTTTGAGACGGAACGTTTTCTGAAGGAAAATCCTGCGATTACCGGAATTATGATGGGGGAAGGAGAACGGACACTGACCGAACTGTGCACCAGTTTTGAACAGGAAAGCTCATTGGAAAAAATCGACGGTATTTCCTATCGGCGAGGGGATGGAACGGTGGCGGTCCAACCCCTGCACAGCCTGCTTCCCATGGACGAACTTCCATTTTGTTATGCGAATCTGCAGGATTTTGAACACAGGATCATTTATTACGAATCCAGCCGTGGCTGCCCGTTTTCCTGCAGTTACTGCCTGTCTTCGGTAGACAAGAAGCTGCGGTTTCGCAGTCTTCCGCTTGTATACAGGGAACTGCAGTTTTTTATTGATGCAAAAGTGCCACAGGTGAAATTTGTGGACCGTACCTTTAACTGCCGGCATGAGCATGCTATGGGAATCTGGAATTATATCAAGGAACATGACAATGGTATTACGAATTTTCATTTTGAAATATCCGCAGATCTGCTCCGCGAGGATGAACTGGAACTGATTTCTGATATGCGGCCGGGGCTGATTCAGCTTGAGATTGGTGTACAGTCTACGAACGGAGCTACAATCCGTGAGATTCACCGTACTATGCGGTTAGAGGACGTGTATCGGGCTGTGAACCGGGTGAAAGCAGGGAAAAATATACATCAGCACCTGGATCTGATCGCAGGACTTCCGTTTGAAGATTATGAGAGATTTCAGCAGTCTTTTGATGACATTTATGCGTTGCATCCGCAGCAGCTGCAGCTGGGATTCCTGAAAGTGCTGAAAGGTTCCTATATGTATGAGCATGCATCCGAATATGGACTGATCTACCGGACGAAACCGCCGTATGAAGTGCTGGCCAGCAAATGGGTTTCCTATGATGAGATGCTGGAAATCCGCCTGGTGGAAGAAATGTTGGAACTTCATTATAATAGTGGCCAGTTTCTGACATATCTGACTGTTCTGGAGCAACGGTATGCAAGTGCTTTTCAAATGTTTCTTGATATGGGACATTTTTATAGAAGTCATGGGTATCTGGATTGCAGCCATAACCGTGTGCGCAGGACCGAAATAGTACTGGAATTTGCAGAGAGTGTGGATGCCGGACATCGGGCGGCTTATGAAGAGGCTTTGATTTTTGACCTGTATAAAATTGAAAAATCCAAGAGCCGGCCGATATGGGCACGGGACCTGGCATTAGAGAAAAAGAAAACATCCGCTTATCTGCGAGCACATGGACTGGAAAAAAAATACTGTCATCTGGAGAAATTTAACTGGCTGGATGCACGGGGAACTCTGAGGCAGAAGGAACAGCCGATGTGGTTACTGTTTGACTATGAAGTACGTGATCCGTTAACAAATGAAGCAGCATTTACCGAAATCAGCGAAGCAGAAATGGAGGGAGATACCACATGGAACCGATCAGAGAACTGATTGCGGTGGATCTGGAGATGACCGGACTGCAAGTTAAAACAGACCGGATCCTGGAGATTGGTGCGGTGCGTCTGGTGGACGGACAGTTGCGGGACACGTTTCAGACATTTGTGAATCCGCATCGCAGGATTGATGCACGGATTACGGAACTGACAGGAATCCGGTCGGAGATGGTGGAGGATGCTCCGGAGGCAGAGGAGGCTTTGCGAAAATTTCTGGAGTTTGCGGGAGAGGCGCCATTTCTTGGACATAACGTGATCTTTGATTACAGTTTTTTGAAACAATGTGCAGTCAATCATAAGATATCGTTGGAGCGGAGTGCCCTGGATACGTTGAAGATTGCCAGAAAAGTACTGAAGGAGCCGGAGAAAAAATCGCTGGAGGCACTGTGCGGATATTTTCAGATTGACCGGGAACATGCGCACCGGGCGGTGGACGATGCAAAAGCAACGGCAGAACTGTTTTTAATGCTGCAACAGAAGTATCAGCAGCAGGAGCCGGGACTGTTTGTACCAAAGCCGCTGCATTACAAGGTGAAAAAGCAGGGACCGCTGACTCCGGCACAAAAAAGAGACTTGAATCATTTGATGATTTATCATAGAATAGAGTTTAATATTGAACTTGACAGCCTGACAAAAAGTGAGGCTTCGCGTATGATTGACAAGATTTATGCGCAGTATGGAAGAATTCCGGAACAGGAGGGTTCGGACAATGTATAAAAGGTCAAAGAAAAAAAGACTGTTAGCGTCAATTGTAGTATTGATCGTGCTGGTGGCAATGGTAGTAACCGGCATTTTATCTGCATTTCTGATATGATTTGGAAAGGTGAACAGAACATGAAAAAATGGATCAGAGTATTACCGGTTCTCGGGGCAGCCGTGTTGCTGACAGTGGGATTCGGTCATCAGACGGCACAGGCAAAAAAAGGAGAACATCCGGTGATCGCGGACCGGATCTTTATCGGGGATGTTGCAGTAGGCGGTATGACAAAGGAAGAAGCTGTGGATGCGGTACAGGATTATGTACAGAATCTGGGGGATAAAACTATTACACTTACCATCAATGATGTTTCTGTGGAGGCAACAGCAGAGGAACTGGGACTTACCTGGGAAGATCAGGAGAGTGTGAAAGAGGCTGTGGCTTACGGAAAAAGCGGCAACCTGATCGCACGTTATAAAGCGGGCAAAGATCTGGAACATGAGGATAAAGTATTCAAACTTCCGCTGATGGTGGATGCAGAAAAGACAACCGCATATCTGGAGGATCATACATCAGAACTGAACCGGGAAGCCGTTGATTTCGGTCTGACCCGTGAAAATGGAGCATTCAAGATCATCGAAGGGCAGGATGGAATCGTTGTGGATGTGAAAAAATCCGTGGATGCCATTGATGATAGCCTGAAAGAAGGCTGGAAGGATGACAATACCGTGGAACTGGCGGCAGAGGTGACAAAACCGCAGGGTTCGGAGGAGGAACTGTCAAAAGTAAAAGATGTACTGGGAACTTTCAGCACGAATTATGCATCTTCTGCAACCGGAAGAAAGGCAAATATTGCCAACGGAACTAAGAAGATCAATGGCAGTGTGATTTATCCGGGAGAAGAATTTTCCGTATATCAGACTGTGGCACCGTTTAATGCGGATAATGGCTATAAGCTGGCAGGTGCCTATGAAAACGGTACCACTGTGGATGCATATGGTGGTGGAATCTGTCAGGTATCTACTACCCTGTATAATGCAGTCATCCGTGCAGAATTGGAAGTGACGGAGCGTTCCGGTCATTCCATGATCGTCGGTTATGTCGATCCTTCCGCAGATGCGGCGATTGCCGGAGAGTATAAAGATTTTAAGTTTAAAAATAATACTGAAGCACCGATTTATATAGAAGGATCTGCCAGCGGATCAAATGTATCTTTTACCATTTACGGACAGGAGACCCGAGCTGCAAACCGGAAAGTTTCTTTTGTCAGTGAGACATTAAGTACTACCGATCCGGGTGTGAAATTCGAGGCTTCTTCAGATGCAGTAGGAACAATCACGCAGACACAGAGTGCGCATGTGGGAAAATCCGCCCGTTTGTGGAAGGTGGTCACTGTGGACGGTGTGGAGCAGAGCCGGGAAATATTTAATAAGACAACATACAAAGCCTCACCGAAGATTTATGCCGTAGGTACGTCATCTGCCAATCCGGAAGCTGCTTCGGCGATGAAAGCAGCGATTGCAAGCCAGAATGAGGCAACGATCCGGGCAGCAGCGGCACAGTGGAAAAATGCAGTGCAGCAGCCGGCAGCAGATACAACAACAGATATGACACAGCAGCCGGCAGATTCTGCACAGCAGGGACAGACACAGGATCAGACACAGCAGACAACTGTTCCGGCACAGACAGCACAGTAGGTCTGACAGAATATTCGGAAATAATAAGGGAACATAAATTATGAAACAGGGAAAAATAGCAGAGAGCGTATTGAAACGTTCCATTTTCAAACAATTGCATCTGAAACGTCCGGATGTACTGCTGGCAGCGGGTATCGGAGAGGATTGTGCAGCTTTTGCGGTGGCAGAGGATGAAGTAGCAGTGATCTCTGCCGACCCGGTAATCTGGGAAGATTCTTTGGATGGACGGTGTGCCGTGCATGCGAATCTGAATGATCTGGCTGCCGGAGGTGCGGAACCTGTGGGATTGATGCTGACAGCACTGCTTCCGCCTGAGATTGAGGAAGCGCAGATGCGTCAGATGGTTCAGATGATTGCACAGGAATGTGAACCATTGCAGGTACAGATTCTGGGCGGACATACAGAAGTGACCGATGCAGTGAAGCGCCCGGTTGTTTCTATTGCGGCGGTAGGAAAAGCAAAGAAGGGAATGCTTTCCACTACCACAAGTGCAAAGCCGGGGGACGACATTGTTGTGACAAAATGGATCGCACTGGAGGCGACGGCAAAACTTGCCCGCAGCCGCAGAGAGGTATTACTCTCCAGATATCCACGGCATCTTCTGGATGATGCAGAACGGTTTCAACAGTATTTTTCAGTGATTCCGGAGGCTGCTACCGCCGTGAAGTCTGGCGTGAGAGCCATGCATGATGTGACCACAGGAGGCATTTTCGGTGCATTGTGGGAACTGGCAGAAGCTTCTGGCGTCGGACTGGAAATCGAATTAAAGAAGATACCGATTCGGCAGGAAACCGTAGAAATCTGTGAGTTTTTTGATCTGAATCCATATCAGCTGGGTTCCACCGGGAGCCTGTTGCTGGCTGCGCCGGATGGCAATCGTCTGGTATTGGATCTGAAGCAGCAGGGGATTCCGGCTGTTGTGATCGGAAAAGCCACAGCGGACAATGACCGGGTTGTGATCAACGAGGACGAACGCAGATTTTTAGAACCGCTGCGGGCGGGGGTTCAGGTATACGGTATGGAGTTCAAGATATAGAACCGTCGAATGCTGGTATTCTTCAGAACCAGTGGTTATAAAATGTTGAGAAATGTGAAGGAGAACTGACAATGCGTGAAAAAATTTTAACATTTATAGAAAAAAATAGTCGTATTGATATCAAAGAACTGGCAATTATTCTCGGCGAGGATGAGCTTAGTGTGGCAAATGAGCTGGCTGCGATGGAAGCAGATCATGTCATTTGCGGCTATCATACGCTGATCAATTGGGATAAGACTGATATTGAAAAAGTAACTGCTCTGATCGAGGTAAGTGTTACCCCACAGAGAGGGCAGGGATTTGACAAGATTGCAGAGCGTATTTACAACTATCCGGAGGTAAATGCAGTTTACCTGATTTCCGGAAGCTACGACCTGCTGGTAACTATTGAAGGACGTACTCTGCGTGAAGCAGCACAGTTCGTGTCAGACAAACTTTCACCGCTGGAGTCCGTGCTTAGTACAAAGACAAACTTTATTTTGAAAAAGTACAAAGACCACGGAACCATTATGGCAGAAAAAGAAAAAGATGAAAGGATGCTGATGACACCATGAGAAACCCATTATCAAAAGTAATTACAGAAATTGAACCATCCGGTATCCGTAAGTTTTTTGACATTGTAAGTGAAATGAAGGATGCAATTTCTCTTGGTGTTGGTGAGCCGGATTTTGACACACCATGGCATATTCGTGATGAGGGTATCTATTCGTTGGAAAAAGGTAGAACTTTCTATACATCAAATGCAGGTTTAAAAGAATTAAAAATTGAGATTTCCAATTTCCTGAACCGGAAATACGGTCTGGATTATGATTATAACCATGAGATCATGGTTACTGTCGGCGGAAGCGAGGCCATTGATATTGCAATGCGTGCCATGCTGGATCCGGGGGATGAAGTATTGATTCCACAGCCAAGCTATGTATCGTATCTGCCATGTGCAAGACTGGCAGGCGGTGTTCCGGTGGTCATTGAACTGAAAGCAGAAAATCAGTTCCGACTGACCAGAGATGAACTGGAAGCAGCGATCACACCGAAGACAAAGATTCTTGTACTTCCATTTCCGAATAATCCGACAGGTGCGGTTATGGAGCGCAGTGATCTGGAAGAATTGGTGGATGTCATTGTTGCAAACGATTTGTATGTTATTACGGATGAAATCTACTCTGAACTGACTTATACAGAGGAAGGTCATGTGTCCATTGCTGCAATGCCCGGAATGAGGGACCGTACCATTTATATCAATGGTCTGTCCAAATCCCATGCGATGACAGGATGGCGTATCGGATATGCTTGCGGACCGCAGGTAATCTTAAAGCAGATGCTGAAGATCCATCAGTTTGCTATTATGTGTGCACCGACAACCAGCCAGTATGCAGGTGTTTCCGCACTGAAAAACGGGGATGAGGATGTGGCACATATGCGTGACGAATACAACGGCCGCCGTCGTTATCTTGTGCATCGTTTTAAAGAGATGGGACTTGAGTGTTTTGAGCCGTTTGGTGCATTTTATGCATTTCCGTGTATTAAGGAATTTGGTATGACTTCTGATGAGTTTGCCACCAGATTTTTGCAGGAAGAAAAAGTTGCAGTCGTTCCCGGAACCGCTTTCGGCGCATGCGGCGAAGGATTTCTGCGAATTTCTTATGCATATTCACTGGAAGCGTTGAAAGAAGCATTAGACCGCATGGAGCGTTTTGTACAGAAGCTTCGTGCAGAGAAAAAGGAAGCATAGATTATGGCAAAGTTAAATATCGTGCTGTATGAGCCGGAGATTCCGGCAAATACCGGAAATATCGGGCGTACCTGTGTGGCAACAGGTACCCGCCTGCATCTGATCGAACCTCTGGGATTTCGTTTGAATGAGAAGCAGATCAAGCGTGCGGGAATGGATTACTGGAAAGATCTGGATGTGACCACTTATGTGAATTATCAGGAATTTCTGGAGAAAAATCCGGGTGCAAAGATTTATATGGCAACCACAAAAGGACAGAATGTGTATACAGAAGTGTCCTATGAGGAAGACTGTTACATTATGTTTGGCAAAGAGAGCGCCGGAATTCCGGAAGAGATTCTGGCACATAACAAAGACAGATGCGTGCGGATTCCGATGTTGAGTGAAATCCGCTCCCTGAATCTGTCTAATTCGGTAGCCGTTGTGCTGTACGAAGCACTGCGCCAGAATGATTTTTCTCAGATGCAGCTGATGGGACATCTGACAAAGTTTGACGATTATATAGAATAATGTGCTTAAGCTATTTTGTGTGAAAATGTAATGATTCACAGAAAATGAGAAGATAAGCGTGAAAGAGGATTCTTACACATGGCATTTATTAAGGCAGAAAAGTTAAAACATAAATTTGTACGCCGGGATGAACAGGGAGAAATAGAAGATGTGACGCTGGCGCTGGATGATGTGAATATTGAAGTAGAAGAAGGGCAGTTTATTGCCGTTCTGGGGCATAACGGTTCCGGTAAATCTACTTTTGCAAAACATCTGAATGCATTGCTGACACCGAGCGAAGGTACTGTCTGGGTAGATGGAAAAGATACGTCAAAAGAGGAGAACATTCTGGATATCCGCAAGGAATCCGGTATGATCTTTCAAAATCCGGATAATCAGATCGTGGCCGGAGTCGTGGAAGAAGATGTGGCCTTTGGTCCGGAAAATATCGGTGTTCCGACGGAGGAAATCTGGGAGCGTGTCGGAAAGAGCCTGGAGGCAGTCGGCATGACAGCATATCGCTATCATTCCCCAAACCGTCTGTCCGGCGGACAGAAGCAGCGTGTGGCGATTGCCGGTGTCGTGGCGATGGAGCCGAAGTGCATTATTATGGATGAGCCTACCGCCATGCTGGATCCAAATGGACGGAAAGAAGTATTGAACACGGTGCATCGTCTGAACCGGCAAAAAGGTGTGACAGTCATTCTGATCACGCACTATATGGAAGAAGTCATTGATGCGGATTATGTGTTTGTCATGGATGATGGACATGTAGTGATGCAGGGCATGCCCCGTGATATATTTTCACAGGTGGATACATTGTTGGAATACGGACTGGATGTTCCACAGATTACCCGGTTGGCCTGGGAACTGAAGCAGGAAGGTCTGCCGCTTCCGGATGGAATCTTGAGCAGACAGGAACTGGTGGAGGCAATATGTCAATTAAAATCGAAAACCTGAGTTATACTTATGCACAAGGCAGTGCATATGAAATACATGCGTTAAAAAATCTGAGCCTTGAGATTCACGACGGTGAATTTATTGGCATTATTGGTCATACCGGTTCAGGAAAATCTACACTGATCCAGCTGCTGGACGGCCTGATCAAAGCAGATGAAGGACATATTTATTATGACGGGGAAGATATTTATGCACCGGGCTATTCTCTGCGATCCCTGCGGGGACGTGTCGGTCTGGTGTTCCAATATCCGGAGTATCAGCTTTTTGAGACGACCGTGTTGAAGGATGCGGCATACGGCCCGCAGAATCAGGGATTTTCTGAGGAAGAGGCATTGGAAAAAGCCAGAGAGGCTCTGGTGCGGGTAAAACTTCCGGAGAAATACTGGGAAATGTCTCCCTTTGAATTGTCCGGCGGACAGAAACGTCGTGCCGCCATTGCCGGAGTCATTGCCATGAATCCGAAGGTATTGATCCTGGATGAACCAACGGCCGGTCTGGATCCGAAGGGACGGGATGAACTGTTTGACCTGATCCGGGAATTACATGAAAAGATGGACATGACGGTGCTTCTGGTATCACACAGTATGGAAGATATGGCAAATTATGTACAGCGGATCGTAGTTTTAAATCATGGAACATTGATGTTGGACGGAACACCTTCAGAAGTATTTTCCCATGTGCAAGAGCTGGAACAGGTGTCATTGGCGGCTCCGCAGGTGACTTATCTGATGAAAGATCTGGAAAAAGCCGGATTTCCTGTGGATACGACAGTGACAACGATCGAGGAAGCAAAGAAAGAGATTATAAAGTTATGTTAAAGGATATTACACTTGGACAATATTATCCGACGGAATCAGTCATTCACCGGCTGGATCCCCGGGTGAAACTGGTGGCGACACTGATGTACATTGTGTCTCTGTTTCTGTTTCATGATTTTGTGGGATTTATCGTGGTGACATTGTTTTTGATAGCCATTATTCGGATGTCACATGTACCGTTTTCCTTTATGTTGAAAGGTGTGCGGGCAATCTGGCTCCTGGTGGTCATCACTGCGGTGTGTAACCTGTTTTTCACACAGGGAGCGCAGACTTATTTCGCCTGGAAATTTATTCATATTACAGATACCGGTGTCAGCAATGCGGTCTATTTTACGATCCGTCTGGTGTATCTGGTTGTGGGAACCTCGGTAATGACGCTGACTACCACACCGAATAAGCTGACAGACGGCTTGGAAGAAGGACTGAAACCACTTTCTAAGATCGGTGTTCCGGTGCATGAGATTGCCATGATGATGTCCATTGCCATGCGTTTTATCCCAATCCTGGCAGAGGAAGCGGACAAGATCAAAAAAGCGCAGATGGCAAGAGGAGCGAACTTTGAAGAGGGTAATATCATTCAAAAAGCAAAAGCGATGGTACCGATCCTGGTACCGTTGTTTGTGTCAGCGTTCCGTAGAGCAAATGATCTGGCGACAGCAATGGAAGCACGCTGCTATCATGGTGGTGAAGGACGGACAAAGATGAAACCGTTGCATTATATTTCTGCGGATTACAAAGCGTATGTGGTGATGGTACTGTATCTGGCAGTGGTTATTGTGATTAGAATTTCTATATAATAACATAAGAGACGGATAAAGATGAGTGTGAAACGAGTGAAACTTGTGGTGGCCTATGATGGCACCAATTATTGTGGGTGGCAGGTGCAGCCAAACGGAATTACGATAGAGGGTGTTCTGAACAGGGAATTAAGTAAATTATTGAAGGAAGATATTGTGGTGATCGGTGCGAGCCGTACAGATTCCGGCGTACATTCTTATGGAAATGTGGCAGTTTTTGATACGAATGCCCGTATGCCGGCAGAAAAGATTTCCTATGCGTTAAATCAGCGGCTGCCGGAGGATATTGTAGTGCAGAATTCCTGCGAGGTACCACCGGACTGGCATCCGCGTCATTGTAACAGCCGTAAAACATATGAGTACCGCATTTTGAATCGCGAATTCCCGATGCCTCAGCGACGGCTGGATACATGGTTTGTTTATCGAAAACTGAACATTCCGGCGATGTGTGAGGCAGCAAGACAGTTCGAGGGAACACATGATTTTAAAAGTTTCTGTTCGGTAAATACGGCAGTAGAGGACACCACACGCACGATTTATTCCTGCGAATTAGAACAGCAGGGTGATCTGCTGACCATCCGTGTCACCGGAAGCGGATTCCTCTATAATATGGTGAGGATCATTGCAGGAACGCTTTTTGATGTGGGAATCGGTAAAATTGCACCGGAGGATATTCCAGCGATATTAGAGAAAAAAGATCGGAAAGCGGCAGGGCCGACTGCACCGGCTCACGGTCTCACTATGATTGGAGTGGAATATGAGATTCTGCCGGAGAACCTGATGAGGCCAGGTGGGAAATTAACTGAGAAATAGAGGAATAAGTTCCAAATTATATAAAAACTGCTGAAGAGAACGCAAGTAATCCCAAGCAGTTTTTTTCTGTTTAAGATACAATAGAAATTATAGTAACTAAATTGATAAAACTGTCATGCAAAAAAAGTTGTAATGATTGTATGAAAACGAAGAATACCACAACATTTGCGGACAGGTCTTGAACAGAAAGGGAGAGCATATGAGAAACAAGAAAAGAATCCTGGCACTTTTACTGGCAGGCGTTCTTGCATTTGGGGGATTGCCGATTACTGCAAGTGCGGCAAACAATGTAAGAGACGGAGCGAGACCGGCAAATGGCACAACCGTGTCTCAGCCGTTTCCGGAAAAATTATTTCTGGGAGAGCACAATTCCACAAACGGTTATACCAGATTCCGTATTCCGGCGTTGACCACCGCAGCGGATGGCACACTGGTGGCAGCGACAGATATCCGCTGGGATAAATGCGGCGATGGCGGCGGAATTGATACGGTTGTTTCCAGATCTACAGATGATGGAGAAAACTGGTCCTACACCGTGGCAAATTATCTGGGAGATAATGGAAACAAGTTCAACTATTATTCCAGCGCATTTATCGATGCGGCTCTGGTTACCAAAGGAGATGCCATCTATATGGCCTGTGATCTGTATCCGGCAGCCATCGGGCTGAACAGTGCGGCTTATGCGCCAAAGACCGGAAGCACCGGATATGATGCGAATGGAAATTTGCTTCTGGCAGCAGTTACAGAAAACGTGAATGGAGTATCAAACTCTGCTCTGCGTTCCGTGGCAAGTTTCAGCTATCATCTGGAGAAAAAATCAGATGCAACAGCAGATTCTTATTATGAGATCAAAGACAATGAGGGTAACACAGTTGCAGGATATGTGATCGATGATCATTTCAATATTAAGAGCATAGAGGGAGAAAATGCAGTAGATACAAACCTGTTCTGCGGCGATTCTCCATATTTCCCATATCCGACGGATTTTATTTATATCGTAAAATCAACAGATAACGGAGCCACATGGTCTGCACCACAGCTCACAAATGTAAAGAAGGAAAGTGAGCAGACACTTCTGGTTGGACCGGGACGTGGTATTGTGACATCCACCGGAAGAATCATGTTTACCTGTTATGAGTTTACCGGCGGAGACAAGAACAGTTCAATAATTTATTCGGATGACAATGGTGCGACCTGGCATCGTGGAGCGTCTATGTCTGCGATCAGTTCTGAGGCAGTTATGACAGAGGCAGACGGAAGAGTCTATATGTTTGTCCGCAGACAGAATGTTTACTATGTATCAGAGGATAACGGAACGACATGGTCTGGGCCGAAATCCATGGGCATCAGTTACAATAATAACTGCCAGCTGACAGCCATCACTTATTCCAAGAAAGTCAATGGAAAGACAGCAATCCTGTTTGCTGGACCATCCGATACAAGTGCGCGCAATTCCGGCAGGATCTGGCTGGGCTTGGTGCAGGAGAATGGCAGTATCCAGTGGCAGTCCGATCCATATGTAGTGACCAACGGTTCTCATTATGCATACTCCTGCATTACAGAACTGAAAAATGGTGACCTGGGACTTCTGTATGAGTATGATGATAACAAACTGCAGTTTGAAAAACTTGCATTTGAGGATGTGGCACCGAATGTGTCAACCGACAGAGTATGGGTTACCGATGAGAATGACAAAGTCGTGAAATCTGCGGTAATGAAACCGGATCAAACAGTATCTTATAAGGTAAATACATCAAAAGAAGATGCTGACGTACAGGTTTCATCATCCAACAGAGCGGTTGTGGGCGCAACTTATAAGGATGGAAAACTGACACTGAAAGCAAGATCTAATGTCACAGGTTTAAAACAAGTAAAAGTAACTGTCACATCAGAAGATGAATCTGTGGTTATGAATGTCACTGTAACAGATGCTGAAAATTACAAAGTCATTGATCTTGAAAAAGGCGAGACAAAAACAGTTGATATCAAAGGTGTAAATTATGCAGATACAGATCTTTCTTCCGTAGATAGTAAAGTCGCAAATGTGACCATCGATGGAACAGATATAAAAGAGACCATTGAAAAAACAAGTGCACAGCTTGGCACAGCCATTGCAGTTTTCAACGGGCAGAAAGTAAATCTGAATAAATGCCTGTATACACTGGAGGCAGGAAGCGGCACAGATACTTATAAAGTAAAAGCAATGGGTGCAGACGGTACGGCAATTTATCTGGGGCCGAAAGCTTCCAGCAAATCCGGACTTCCAAATGTAACAGCAAGTCAGCCGCTGATCACATTTACAAAAAACGCTTCTGATGATACATTCAGCCTGATGGATAATTCCACAGGAGGGGCAGGAAAATATCTGTATTTCCACCATACAAATGCATCCAAGCTTCATTTTGACAGACAGAATACAGCAGATGCAAACTGCTACTTTGAAATCTATATGCCGTCTGATTCAGCGTCTGATTATGAGCTGATCAACGGTTATAAAAAAGTAAAAAGTACTGCAGAACTGAAAGCGGGCGGAAACTATCTGATCGTTACAAAAGCAGATACGAATGGCAGCCGGTATGTGCTGGTTCCTTCCACCGGAACGGAAAAATATGATCATGTGGCAAAATTAGTCACAGAAACAGTTTCATCCAGTGAACAGGCAGTTTTAGCTGCATCCGATGTGGCAACATTTACTACAGAGAATAAGAAAGCAATTTCCGATAATCTGTATACATTTAAAAAAGTAGATGAAAACCGCTATGTTATTTCCGGACATACAACCGATGGAAGCACCACATTCTTAAATATCGGAACACCAAGAATTCCGAACCGGAATGTGGGTGAAACCATTGAACTGCAGTCAGGAAGTAATCAGACCATTGGATTTTATGGCACTACAAGCCAGCGTTATCTGTACTTCTGGCACGATGCATCCAGATTATACTATGACAGAAACTCCACACTGGCTGCACTGACCTGTGAATTTGAACTGTATAAACCGTCTGCAAATGCCCCGGCAGATTCTCCAATACCGGGATATGAACTCGTCAATGGTGTATCCGGAGTCGAGGATGGCGGCGAATATCTGATCACTTCAAAAGTCAGTGGAAATTACTATATCATGAACCCGACGTTGGAAAGCATCAACTACAAGCATGTGGCAAAAGTTTCCGATGAAACTTATGTAAATCCGGCAGCGACAGCAAGTTCTACCATTACATTTACCGGAGTGGCAAATGGAAGTACCTCTGTAAAAGTCGGAGATGTGATTTACTTTGTAGCAGTCAAAGAAGAAGGTATTGTATGTGATCATGCTTCCACTGTTGTGGTTGATACAAAAGAGCCAACCTGCGCAGAGGAAGGTTATACCGGAGATGAAGTATGTATTAACTGCGGTGAAGTCGTTGCAAAGGGTGAAGCCATCAAGACACTGGAACATCAGACAGAAGTGCAGGGGGCAGCAGAAGCAACCTGTACTGAGGATGGCTATACAGGAGATAAAGTTTGTACCGTATGCGGTCAGACCATCGAAAAAGGTGAAGTAATCAAGGCAGCTGGTCACAAGACGGAAGTACGTGGTGCAGCAAAGGCAACCTGTACAGAAGATGGTTACACAGGAGATGAAATTTGTACCGTATGTGATGAGGTTGTCAGAAAAGGTGAAGTGATCGCAGCCCAAGGTCATAATTATGTAAACGGAACCTGCACAAACTGCGGACAGGATGATCCGGATCTGAATCGTACCTATGCATTGCGATATATCACAGTCGGCGAGCAGACCGGATGGTATTATGCGAACGTAAAAGGTGAAGTAGACAGATCTTATACCGGCGTTACTGCCAATGAATATGGCTGGTGGTATGTAAAAGGCGGCGTACTTGATTTATCTTATACCGGATTCGGTCAGAACGAGAACGGCTGGTGGTATGTAAGTGACGGTCAGGTAGATTTTAACTGTAACGGACTGGTAAACAGTGCATATGGCTGGTGGTATGTAAGCGGCGGCCGAGTGGATGATACTTATACCGGACTTGTAGCAAATGAGTATGGCTGGTGGTATGTAAGTGACGGTCAGGTAGATTTCACCTATACCGGACTTGCAGCCAATGAATACGGCTGGTGGTATGTAAGTGACGGTCAGGTAGATTTTAACTGTAACGGACTGGTAAACAGTGCATATGGCTGGTGGTATGTAAGCGGCGGCCGAGTAGATGATACTTATACCGGACTTGTAGCGAATGCATATGGCTGGTGGTATGTAGTGAAGGGACAGATTGATTTTGCTTACACCGGACTTGCGCAGAATGCATACGGCTGGTGGTATGTAGAAAACGGACAGATCGACTTTGACTATACTGGACTTGCAGCGAATGAATACGGCTGGTGGTATGTGAAACGTGGCCAGGTAGACTTTGGATATAACGGTCTGGCTCACAATGGACATGGCTGGTGGTATGTAGAAAACGGTCAGGTAGATTTTGCCTATACAGGAACTGTAACATGGTATGGTACGGCTTATAATGTAAAAAGTGGCCAGGTTATGTTTGGCAGCATCCGGTTCTAAGCAAACAGCGTGAACGGATTGCGAATATCTGCGTGACTTAAAAAGAAATGTGCTGTCACAGCGTTTATTGAAAATGTGTGGCAGCACATTTTTTGTATACTTTTGCAGGAAAAAATCGTTGACACAGGCTGTCTGCTGTACTATAATATACAAGTCTGACAAAGAGTGTTTTTTGTGTGCAAAAAAGCATTTCATATATATGCAGTCGGTTGGGACCCGACCGCAGGGCAGAGTTTTTGATGATTCTCCACAAGTCAGAGAAAACGATACCCGGATAATGCAGACACATTATTCAAAAATAACAGGCAGGAAGCAGATGTGTCCGGACATTCACATTTGTGGAAGCCGCAAATTTATTCAAGGAGGAAAAATCAATGAATAACACATTCATGGCCAACCCGGACAAAGTTGAAAGAAAATGGTATGTAGTTGATGCTACAGGATATACATTAGGACGTTTATCTTCTGAAATCGCTAAGATTTTAAGAGGTAAAAACAAAGCTGTCTTCACACCGCACATCGATACAGGTGATTATGTAATCGTTGTAAACGCTGAGAAGATTAAAGTAACAGGTAAAAAATTAGATCAGAAGATTTACTATCACCACTCTGATTATGTAGGCGGAATGAAAGAGACTACATTAAAAGAGATGCTGGCTAAACATCCGGAAAGAGTTATAGAGTACGCTGTGAAAGGCATGCTTCCGAAAGGACCTCTTGGACGTCAGATGTACAAAAAATTATTTGTATACGCTGGACCGGATCACAAACATGCAGCTCAGAAACCAGAAGTTCTGACATTTTAATCGGTGAAGGAGGTAAATAATCATGGCTAATACTAAATATTACGGAACAGGAAGAAGAAAAAAATCTATCGCAAGAGTTTACCTTGTACCGGGTACAGGTAAAATCACAATCAATAAAAGAGATATTGATGAGTATCTTGGTCTTGAGACATTAAAAGTTATCGTTCGTCAGCCGTTAGTAGCTACAGAGAACGTTGATAAATTTGATGTACTGGTAAACGTTAAAGGTGGCGGTTACACAGGACAGGCTGGTGCTATCAGACATGGTATCGCACGTGCATTACTTACAGTAGACGCTGACTACAGACCAGTTCTGAAGAAAGCTGGATACTTAACACGTGACCCGAGAATGAAAGAGCGTAAAAAATACGGTCTCAAATCTGCTCGTCGTGCACCACAGTTCAGCAAACGATAGTTTTCACAATTTCAAAGAGATTACCAAAACCCTTGCAAACCCAGTGTTTACAAGGGTTTTTCTTATGTTTGCGTTTTGGGAAAAAGTTGCTGAAAAGTGGTCGATTTTTGACGGTAGCACACAAATTTAGTTGACAAATGACTGTCATAGTCTCATCAAAAAGTTCAAGTGCTTCACCTATAATTTTTAATTGGTCAATACACCTAAAACAATATAAGTATAAGGATTATATGCGGAGTGAGCAGTGGAAAGCAAAAAAGCAAGAACGGATAGCAATAGACAAAGGGTGTTGTATGTGTGGCAGGCCTTTAGACAAAATCAAGAGTGTACAGGTGCATCATATCACATACAAAAACTTAGGAAATGAAAATGTTTTGACAGATATATGTACGTTATGCGGTTCTTGTTATAAGAAAACACATAATTACTACAATTGCAAAAGAGCATAAAGAACTAAGTTCGATGCAGATGGCTTTACATGAAAAAAGGGTATAGAAACACGTAAATTGTATAATAATGGCTCAAATAGAGCAGAAAGAGGTTACAATGAGTAATAATAATGTACTGCTGCCAAGAAACAGTTGATTTTCAGACAGAAGATTCCGGCAGTAATCGGCATTTTTGATTTAACAAATAATTCCGGGTATGTTAATGCGTCAGAGTTTAAATTAAAACCAGAGACAGAGGAAGCAGAACGCAAAGTATTAACAGCGGAAGAATTACCGATATTAGGAAAAGACGGGAAATTGCATGATAGATCAGAGATAGAAAAATTATCAAAACTGAAAGCATTGCCAAAAGATGATAACATTACAGAATGATACGTTATTTTGTAGCGGTGTTCTTGAAATTTGCGGCAGGTTGTGATACATTTAGATTGTAAATAAGGAACAACCGCCACAAGTGGTTGACCAGTTAATAAGAATGAACATAGAAAATGCCACCCTAACTCGCCAAAGTTAAAGAGGGTGGTTTTTTCTATGCTAGAAAAACATTATCTGATAAACGTAAAAACGAATGTCAGCAATGCAAAAATGAACATGCCAAAAGCCATAAGGTCTTTGAAATCAAAATGATTATTGTTCATTAGCACCACCCCCATTCTATGTAAAATAAAACAGAGGTCAGCCACCCGGTAACACGATTGTTCCTGTACAGGATTCTAACAGATTTAATACGATATATCAAATTGAAGCGCATGAAACCAAGCAGCTGGTCACTTCGCTTGGTATCACCGCATACAGGAAATTTATTGGGAACACGAAGGTATTGTAAATGTGTTTCTATCCGTGTGGTTCAACCTGTGGTTGCGAAAAAAAGGTGTTGAACGTTTTTCGGGGCTGTAAGAGTAAAACGATAAAGAATGTCAATGTTTTTGGGAGGTAAACGTAACGTCGATTGCCATTTTTACATAGAAATGTTACTTTAGAAAAAACAAAGATCGGAATAGATAAATATAAAAAGGATTAAGTTTTGGAAAAATCAAAGGTAACAGAGAGGTAAAACGGATATGGATGCAAAAATATTGGGAAACTACATTGCAGCACGTCGAAAAGAACTTGGTATGACTCAGGCAAATCTGGCAGAGAAAATCCATGTGACAGATAAAGCAGTATCCCGCTGGGAGCGTGGTGTTGGATTGCCGGATATCGATAATCTAGAGGCCCTTGCCAAGGCACTGGATGTAAGCCTGGTTTCGCTGATGCGGGGAAAAACATGTGACGAAAAGCATATCAGTATTCAAGATGCAGAAGAATTGGTGACTAATACAATCAAGATATCAAAAGAAACATCGAAGCTAAAGAAAGGATTCTGGGGAAGTATACTTGGAATTTTTGGGATTATCATCGTTCTTTTATGCATTCTGTTGTTACGGGATGGTAAAATAGTGATGTATTCTGTAGCAAGCATTATATCTGGATTAATTGCATGGGGAATACCAATTATAGATAGAGTATTTTTGAAAACGCATTATGTCAGAAGAACGATGTTAGTGAGTGTTGGATTCGCATTTTTGTCTGTATGGATACAGTTCTTGGATATAAAAAATCTGGCGTATACTGGTAATTGGTCAGCAATCTATGATACAATTAATGTGCTATCAGCAGTAGTAATTATGTTTTGTATCATTACACTGTTGTTGAATTTTATAAATATTAAAACGCATGATTAAAAAATATTGATTTTTTAGGAAAGCATATAATGAGGGGCAGGAAAAGTATATGTTACCACCACGAAAAGTCCAATTTGAACGCAGAATAAGCATTCCCCCGCTTCAAGTGCGTAGAGCACTAAGCGGTGGGTAAGGGGGATGCTTATGTCAGTGGGAGTTAAAAGCTCCCACTGACAGGTCGCAAAGCGACTGTGTTCATGAGCAAGTAGCGAAAGTGGATTGCGAATGTCCGCTTTACGCACAAAAACGGGAAAATGAAAATTTGAGAATTAGAACATTTCTTAAATGTAATGCAGATGAAGAAAAACTGGATCGTCAATTCAAGAGTGTTCCGTTGGAAAAAGTTATGGCAATGGAAAACAGTATGTATTATACAATCCGAAAACGGCGGGGAATCTGGCGCTAAATTTCACTTTTCCTTTTGAAAAGATTCTGGTATGATAGCATGGTGTAAAAATTTTGCTATCAGAAAAAACTGAGTGAATCATAAAACAAAGGAGAACACATAGATAAATGAGTATTTTAAATGTAGAGCACCTGACGCATGGGTTTGGTGACCGTGCGATTTTTGAAGATGTATCCTTTCGTTTGCTGAAGGGCGAGCATATCGGTCTGATCGGTGCAAACGGTGAGGGAAAATCCACATTTATGAGTATTGTAACCGGCCACTTGATGCCGGATGAAGGAAAAGTGGAGTGGGCAAAAAATGTCCGTGCCGGGTATCTGGATCAGCATGCGGTGCTGGAAGAAGGAATGACCATCGGAGATGTGCTGCGCTCTGCATTTTCCTGGCTGTTTGAGATGGAGACAGAGATGAACCAGATGTTTGAGCAGATGGCGGAGGCCACACCGGAGGAAATGGAACGTCTGCTGGAAGAGACGGGTACTTATCAGGAATTGCTGGATCAGCATGATTTTTATATGATCGATGCGAAAGTAGATGAAGTTGCCCGTGCATTAGGCCTGCTGGATCTTGGACTGGATCGCGATGTAACGGACTTAAGTGGTGGTCAGAGAACAAAAGTTTTACTGGCAAAATTACTGCTTGAAAAACCGGATATTTTATTGCTGGACGAGCCGACGAACTATCTGGATGAAGAGCATATCGCATGGCTGAAACGTTATCTGCTGGATTATGAAAATGCATTTATTCTGATCTCTCATGATATTCCGTTTCTGAATGAAGTAGTAAACATTATTTATCATATGGAAAATCAGGAACTGAACCGTTATGTTGGTGATTATGAGCATTTCCAGGAAGTGTACGCCATGAAAAAAGCGCAGCTTGAGGCAGCATACCGCAGACAGCAGCAGGAAATCAGCGAGTTAAAGGATTTTGTGGCAAGAAATAAAGCCAGAGTTTCTACCAGAAATATGGCAATGTCCCGTCAGAAAAAACTGGATAAAATGGATGTCATCGAACTGGCGGCAGAGCGGCCGAAGCCGGAATTCCATTTTCAGTATGGACAGACGCCGGGAAAAATGCTGTTTGAGACACAGGATCTGGTGATCGGTTATGATGAGCCGTTGTCCAAACCGCTGAATTTCTCCATGGAGCGTGGACAGAAGATCGCGCTGGTCGGTACAAACGGAATCGGAAAAACAACGCTGTTGAAGAGTATTTTGGGATTGATACCATCTATTTCCGGTGAATGTGAACTGGGCGAAAAACTGCAGCTTGGTTATTTTGAACAGGAAGTAAGCCCGGATAACCGCAACAGCTGTATCGAAGAAATCTGGGAAGAGTTTCCATCATTTTCCCAGTATGAAGTGCGTTCCGCTCTGGCAAAATGTGGGCTGACAACGAAGCACATTGAAAGCCAGGTGCGTGTGTTAAGCGGTGGTGAGCAGGCAAAAGTGCGTCTGTGCAAATTGCTGAACCGTGATACGAATTTCCTGCTTCTGGATGAGCCGACCAACCATTTAGATGTGGATGCAAAGGATGCGTTAAAGACTGCATTGCAGGAGTATCGTGGAAGTATCCTGCTGATCTGCCATGAGCCGGAATTTTATCAGGATGTGGTAGACGAAATCTGGAATATGAGCCAGTGGACTACCAAGTTATAAAAAATCTATTGCGCATTGCATATACATGAAGGAAGAGGATACAGGCTGTTACGAAATGGTTGCAGAATATATTGAGAAAAAAACATCAATAGTGCAGTAGTGTATGCTAACTGAAGTGATTGACAGAGTACCCCACAGGGGTATACAATGATGTTGATTGAAAAATCATCATTTGAGAAAGAAGGAATCAGTATGGTAAAAACTGTATTAAAAATTGATGGTATGTCATGCAGCATGTGTGAAGCTCATATGAATGAAGTCATCCGCAACAATTTTAAAGTAAATAAAGTCTCTTCTTCAGCAAGTGCCGGAGAGACCGTCATCATCAGCGATGCAGAACTTGATATTCCATGGGTGAAAAAACAGGTAAAAGATATTGGATATAAAGTATTATCTTATGAATCGAAACCTTATGAGAAAAAAGAAAAGAAAGGTTTCTTCCATTTTGGAAAGAAATAAGAAACCGGGAATATGCAGTGAAAAGCCGACAATTACGACAGAGGAAATTCTGTTGTAGCTGCCGGCTTTTTCTTTATGCATTCAGATGTTGCAGTCCATGGAAGATACTTTTATGAAAAAACAGAATGCGCGGCAAAGAACCATAGTTGGGAATAAGAAGCAACCGGCGGCTTCGTTGTGCATTTTGTATATGAATAAAGCCGAGATTCTGTAAAAAATTTCATGGCAGGATTTGTCGAATCATTGTATAATAAATCTATATGCAAAAAACAGGAGAGACGAAGGATGAACTGGAAGAATGTACAGATTGTCCCAACATTTGTAGATCAGGGCGTATCCTGCTATCAACTGGAGGGCGGAGACTTTAAAAATGAATATTATATTGTGTCAGAAGCGGAGACACGGAAATTATTAAATAATCCGGAGATCGTTGGATATGAGACTTATTATTGTCTGATTCCGTCCACTTCCCAGATGTTGTATTATTTCAAAGAACAGAAGAAGGTGACAACCGCCAACATTCTGTCTATTCTGCGTGGTGCGTTAAACTATCCGCTGGAGGAGAGCTGCTATCGTGAGCATATCCGTGTGCATGACATCAGTTTTCTGTCCAGTGAGCGTGTGTTCCATGAAGATGAGATTGCCGGTCTTGAGATTAAATACAGCAAGCTGACGATGGTGCCTGGAAGTACCTTGTTGATCGGTGATATCATTGCTACCGGAGAGACATTGATCCATTGTCTGCGATATGTGACTGATTTTTACCGCGCACACGGAGCAAAACTGCGCAATATTATCATCTTTACGATCGGTGGGACAAAAGGCATTGAGATTTTAGAACGCCTGACCGAGGAAATCCGTGAATATTGGCCGGATTTTGAGGGATTTATTACAGTATTTTATGAAGGTATTTTTGCAACTTACCAGGATAAAGGTGTATCCGGCATCAACCTTCCGGATGTCGATTTCTACTGGAAAGGTGGTATCATTGCGCCGGAATTCAGACGTCAGACACTTTCTATGTGCAATCCGTTATTTGAGAAATGCATCATCTATGATGGTGGCGCACGTCGTTACGAAATCCATGAGCATGTAGAGGAAGTGCTGGAATTCTGGAACGGCATGCTGGAGCGTGCAGATGAGATTGATCTGAAGGAATTGCTGGATGAGAAACTTGGTTATCCGGCTCCTTTGGCATACAATGACTGGGTGGAAGCAAACCATTATCAGGAGTTGAACGACGCACAGAAAAACTGGCTGTATCGTCAGGAACTTGGCTATATCGAGAGTTTAAAAGGAATGACTGTGCGCGAGATCGCAGAACAGAGAATCGAAGAGATTACAACAGCATTGAGAAAATATATGCTATAATAAATCTGTCAATAGCTGCATGATACGACTGCTTGCAGGCAGTATCATGCAGCTATTTGACGGATAAACACACATGAGCATGTAGGGAGATAGCCCGGAATGCGAATGTGTGTTGCGGATTCGAGAGTTCGAAGAACGTAGAAGCCGCATTTATTATAAAAGTAGAAACAGAAAAAGATACGACTGCTTGCAGGCAGTATCATGCAGCTATTTGACGGATAAATAGAAAAGATTGCGAGGAAAAATATGACCAAAAAGCAACGGGCGCTTGAAATCATCAATCGTCTGAAAACAGAATATCCGGATGCAGACTGTACATTGGATTATGATCAGGCCTGGAAACTGTTGGTCAGTGTCCGGCTGGCGGCGCAATGTACGGATGCGAGAGTCAATATGATCGTTCCGACGTTATTTGAAAAATACCCAGGCGTGGAAGCACTGGCGGATGCTGATGTGGCAGATATCGAGGAGATTGTCCGTCCCTGTGGACTTGGCAAGAGCAAAGCCAGAGATATCAGTGCCTGCATGAAGATGCTCCGGGACGAGTTTGATGGAAAAGTGCCGAAGGATTTTAACACCTTGCTGAAACTTCCGGGTGTGGGACGAAAAAGTGCCAATCTGATCATGGGAGATGTGTTTGGGCAACCTGCCATCGTGACAGATACCCACTGCATTCGTTTGGTGAACCGCATGGGATTGGTGGATGGCATTAAGGAGCCGAAAAAAGTTGAGATGGAATTGTGGAAGATCATTCCACCGGAGGAAGGCAGCGATTTCTGCCATCGTCTTGTATTGCATGGGCGAGAAGTCTGTACTGCACGGACACAGCCGCATTGCGATAAATGCTGTCTGAACGATATCTGTAAAAAACGCATCTGATGTTAGTGATATTGTTAAGATGCGATAAATTCAAGTCGAACGCACGTGAGACTTGGTGCGTGATTCTGGTCAGCGAAAGCTGACATATTCTTTTCAGAATCACTGCACATCCACGCGGAGCGTTTATCTCAGTCGGAGATTGTACTCCCACTGAGAAAGACTTGTTTTTACTCACCACTTGCAGAAGTGGGAGTCTTCTCGACTGAGATAAAAATCCCTGTGTAAAAGCGAAGATTATATTTGCAGCGAAATAGGGGATGAATAAAGCTTTGTATGAAAGAAAACTTTGAAATCATTGTAAAAAAAGGAGAACATGAATGCTGGAAATCAAAGAGTATGTGAAGGCAGAAAGTCTGGAACAGGCATTTGAACTGAATCAGAAGCGCACCAATCAGATCATTGGTGGAATGCTCTGGATGAAAATGGGAGATCACAGAATACAGACTGCGATAGATCTGTCGGGTCTTGGTCTTGATACGATCGAGGAAGATGAGACACAGTTTTCCATCGGGTGTATGACATCCTTACGACAGCTGGAGTTACATGAAGGACTGAATCAGTGGAGCGACGGAGCAGTGCGTGAGAGTGTACGTCATATTGTAGGTGTACAGTTTCGAAATCTGGCCACTGTGGGAGGAAGTATTTTCGGAAGATTTGGTTTTTCGGATGTACTGACCTGCTTCCTGGCAATGGATACCTATGTGGAACTGCATCACAGTGGAATTCTGTCTCTGGCAGATTTTGTGAATCTTCCAAGAGATAATGATGTACTGATTCGCCTGATCGTAAAAAAGACACCGGGTAAATGTGTTTATCTGTCCCAGAGAAATACAAAAACAGATTTTCCAGTATTAACCTGTGCTGTCTGTCGGGATGAAAGAGGAATCAGAGTCGCTGTAGGTGCGAGACCACAGAAAGCGATGCTGCTGACGTTATCAGAGACACAGAATGCAGATCTTGCACAGAATCGTGCAGATGCAGCTGCAAAAATCGCAGACGAACTTGCGGCTCAGATTCCAACGCAGGATAACATGCGTGCCAGTGCTGCATATCGGACACATCTTGCCAAGGTGCTGATCCGTCGTGCGCTGCTGACCGTGACAGAGGAGGTGCAGTAAGATGGTTGTGACAATTACATTAAATGGAAAAAAAGTGGAAGCACTTGTAAAACCGGATACATTACTTATTGACTTTGTGCGTGACCATGGTTGTTACAGTGTAAAGCGTGGCTGTGAGACATCTAACTGTGGACTTTGTACTGTATTCGTAAATGATAAACCGGTACTTTCCTGCTCCATGCTGGTGGCACGGGTAAACGGATGTAAAGTAGATACTTTGGAAGGACTTCAGAAAGAGGCCGAAGAATTTGGTGCATTTATTGCAGATCAGGGGGCAGAGCAGTGTGGGTTCTGCAATCCTGGAATGATCATGAATGCCATTGCATTATTCCGGGAAAATCCGGATCCCTCTGATGAAGAAATCAAAGAATATTTAGCAGGAAATCTTTGCAGATGTTCCGGATATGAAGGACAGATGCGTGGAATCAAAGCTTTTCTGGAATACAAAAAGAATGGAGGCAGCAGATGAAAGCAGTAAATCAGCCAATTCGAAAAAAAGATGCCATGGCGCTGGTGACAGGAAAACCGGTTTTTATGGACGATCTGGTTCCGAAGGACTGTCTGATCGTCAAATTACTGCGCAGTCCCCATGCCAATGCAATCATAAAAGAAATCAATAAGACTGCAGCGGAAAAAGTACCGGGAATTGAAGCAATCTATACCTGGGAAGATGTTCCGCAGCAGCGTTTTACCACAGCGGGACAGACCTATCCGGAAGCGACACCTTATGATCGTCTGATCCTGGACCGGCATGTACGTTTTGTGGGTGATCCGGTGGCGATCATTGCCGGTGAGGATGAAGCCTGCGTGGAAAAAGCCATGCGTCTGATCAAAGTGAAATATGAAGTGCTTCCGGCAATTCTGGATTTTCATGTGGCAAAAGATAATGAAATCCTGATTCATCCGGAGGATAACTGGAGATCACTCTGTCCGGTTGGCGCGGACAATAAACGGAATCTCTGCGCCACAGCCAGATCGGAAGAAGGCGATGTGGACGGTGTGATGGCAGAATGTGATACCATTGTGGAGCATACTTATCATACTGTCGCAGATCAGCAGGCGATGATGGAGACATTCCGTACTTACTGTTCTGTGGATGCCTATGGCAGACTGAATATTTTCAGTTCCACACAGATTGTATTCCATGTGCGAAGAATTGTATCAAATGCTCTTGGTATTCCGAAGTCTCAGATCCGTGTGTCAAAACCGCGTGTGGGCGGTGGGTTTGGAGCAAAACAGACCGCAGTTTCTGAAGTGTATCCGGCATTTGTAACCTGGATGACAAAGAAACCGTCCAAAATCATTTTTACCAGAGAGGAATCCCAGATTGCATCCTCTCCCCGGCATGAGATGGAAGTGCATGTAAAAGTAGGTGCAATGAAGGACGGAACCATCCGTGCGATTGATATGTATACACTGTCAAATACCGGTGCTTACGGTGAGCATGGACCGACAACGGTAGGATTAAGCGGACACAAATCCATTCCGCTTTATGCAAAAGCAGAGGCATTCCGTTTTGATTACGATGTTGTGTATACCAATGTAATGTCTGCAGGAGCATATCGTGGATATGGTGCGACACAGGGTCAGTTTGCACTCGAATCAGCGGTGAACGAACTGGCGCAGAAACTGCATATGGATCCGGTGAAGCTGCGTGAGATAAATATGGTGCGGGAAGGCGATATCATGCCTGCTTATTATGGTGAGCCAAACAACAGTTGTGCGCTGGATCGTTGTCTGGAACGCGCGGCAGAGATGATCGGGTGGAAAGAGAAGTTCCCTTGCCGGGATATGGGCAACGGAAAAGTGCGAGGCGTCGGTATGGCCATGTCCATGCAGGGATCCGGTATTTCCAATGTGGATGTAGGATCTGCGACCATTAAGCTGAACGAAGATGGAACATATCTGCTCTCTATCGCTGCTGCTGATATGGGAACCGGATGTGATACGACACTGGCGCAGGTGGCAGCGGAATGTCTGGAATGTGATACGGACAGGATCGCAGTATCCGGTGCAGATACCGATACCTCACCTTACGATTCCGGATCTTACGCATCCAGTACGGCATACGTTACCGGTAAAGCCGTGGAAAAGACAGCACTTCATCTGATCGAAGAGATGAAGCAGACAGCTGCTCAGATGTTGGAGTGCAACGTGGACGATACCCGTTTTGAAGGAGACCATGTAAGCTGTATTTCCACAGGAAAAACCGTGACAACAGCGGAAATCGGTGTGCATTCCATGTGTGCAAATAACCATGCACTTCAGGTAACGGAGAGCCATTATTCGCCGGTTTCTCCGCCACCGTTTATGGTCGGAATGGCAGAAGTGGAAATTGATAAAGAAACCGGTGAACTGGAACTGATCGATTATGTGGCTGTAGTTGACTGCGGTACTCCGCTGAACCCGAATCTGGCAAGAGTTCAGGTAGAAGGCGGTCTCGGACAGGGTATCGGCATGGCATTGTATGAGAATGTACAGTATACGGACTACGGAAGAATGATGAACAATTCCCTGATGCAGTATAAGATTCCAGCTCGTGTGGATGTGTGCAGACTCCGGGTTGAGTTCGAGAGCAGTTATGAACAGACCGGTCCGTTTGGCGCAAAATCCATCGGAGAGATTGTTATCAACACACCATCTCCGGCATTGGCACATGCGGTTGCCAATGCAACAGGTATCTGGGTGCGTGAACTTCCGATCACACCGGAGAAAATTGCAATGGGTACACCGGAAGAATAGAAAAAAGAAGTAAAAATCAGTGCATTTCCTTATAAAAAAGGAAAAGAATGTGAAAAAGACTGGTAAAAATTACGTTCAGCACTACCAAAATGCCTTAAAACTTGGTACAATAAGTTTTAAGGCATTCTTTTACTTCTTCAAAGCAAAAGAATACTCCGTAAGGATTGCAGAACTGAACAGCGGAAAATATCAGATTTGCAGATGTTCAGTTCGCAGCAAGATTTGCAGACAAATCTTGAATATATCAGAGAGGCAGGTGTGGCACATATGATGACCGTGTATAAAACGGACAACCGTGTCCTTCATGAAGTAGAAGAGATGGATCCGGGAGTCTGGATTATGATGACAAATCCAACCATGGAGGAGAGTCAGGAAGTCGCGGAAAAATATGATATTGATATGGTAGATGTCCGTGCCGCACTGGATGAGGAAGAGAGTTCCCGTATTGAACTTGAGGATGGTTATACACTGATCCTGGTGGATATTCCGGCGATGGAGATCCGTCATGAATCCAAGAACTATACCACAATCCCGCTGGGGATCCTTCTGACACAGGAATGTATTATCACAGTGTGCACCGAGGAGACACCGATCCTGCAGCATTTTATTGAACGCAGAGTGCGTGAATTTTCCACAAAGAAAAAAATGCGTTTTGTATATCAGATTCTGTTCCGTACTTCAGCAATGTATCAGAGTACACTGCGTATCATTGATAAAAAGAGAACGGATATTGAGGAAAATATCGGCGGAAATACCGAGGATGAAGATCTTGTAAACTTGCATGAACTGGAATCGACCCTGGTATATTTCGCCACATCCTTAAGAGCAAATGGTGTTGTGCTGGAACGTCTGTCCAGATATAAACGACTGGAACAGTATCCGGAAGATACGGAACTGCTGGATGATGTCATTATCGAGAACAAGCAGGCGATTGAGATGACAATGATCTATCGTGATATCATCAATGGTACCCGTGAACTGGTATCCTCAGTTATCAATAACCGCTTGAATAATGTCATGAAATATCTGACGTCAATCACTCTGGTTATGGCGATTCCGACGATTATTTCCGGATTGTACGGAATGAACGTCAGTGGGAAATGGATGCCATTGTCTGATACTCCTTATGGATTCGGAATTATCTGTATCGGAACTCTGGTAATCTGTATTTTGATCCTGCTGATTTTAAGAAAGAAAAATATGTTGTAACACCAGAAACCACTATTTTACCTATCATTAAACTGGAAATTAATATCACAAAAAACGTCCTGTTTTTCACAGAAAACGACATTGAGATAAGTCGTTGCTTATGAAATAATTATCGCATCAAGATAATAAATTTCATAGGCAGCGGCTTTTTTTATGCAGAAAATATCGTTTCTGGCATAAAAATAATCCGCATAAAAACAGGAGGGGAAAATTAATATGAAAACTATCTATGCAGAGGCTCAGCCGGGGAAAGTAGTCTTAAAGGAGAAAGAGATTCCGGCACCGGGTAAAGGAGAGGTATTACTGAAAGCAAAATACAGCGCAATGAGTCCGGGAACAGAGAACGGACTTCTTGGTGAACATATCGTACCGCTTCCAACAAGTATCGGATATGCGATGGCAGCAGAAGTCATTGAGGTTGGTGAAGGTGTGGAGGACTTAAAAGTTGGCGATCATGTAGTAGCAACCGTAGAGCATGCGCAGTATGTCGTAACATCTGAATTAAACTGTACACTTTGTCCGGAAGGCGTTGACTTAAAACAGGCAGCATTCTGGAACCTTGGCCATACAGGAATGTATGCACTCCGCCGTTCTAATTTACAGCTTGGTGAGCCGTGTGCAGTTCTCGGACAGGGATTTGTAGGAGCGATCACAGCACAGTGTGCAAGAATTGCAGGTGCTGTTCCGGTTATCGTAACTGATCTGGATAATAATCGTCTGGAAGCAGCAAAGAAAATGGGAGCAGATGTTGTCATCAACTCAAAAGAAGATCCGGATGGACTGGAACGTGAAGTTGCAAAATTAAACCGCGGCGGACTTCCGGTTATTTTCGAGGCAACCGGCGCAAGAGGACCGTTAATGCAGGCAGCTGAACTTGTTTCCGAGCGTGGACGTGTCGTTATGATTTCACAGGTACACGGCGAGGCTATGCCGCCGATCGATGATCCGATCATGCAGAAAGGTGCAAGCCTGATCGGTACATATGTAAACTCCAAACCATATAAATTAAGAAGAGCAGATCTATTGATCGAGGGCGCTTGGCCGCCGGTAATGGGCAAAAAACTGAATCGTTATGTGAACTCTGACTGCTGGACGAGTGATGAGGATATTCAGGTATTCTTAAATCTGATCAAATATGGCAAACTCGATATCACTCCGTTGATCAGCCACGAGTTTTCATACAAACAGATTCCGGAAGCATATGCTGATTATGTATTCCCACATGTAAATCCGGATATGACAGGCGGACTGATCTGCTGGGAAGAATAAAAAAAATATAAACTTTATAAATAAAATCTAAAAAAACAGCACTTTTTTCACAAAAAGTTGCCTTTAAGACAGGTCAGAGATGTGGCAAAATACAAGCATCAAGAGTGGCTCAGGCAAATGGGACTTACCGTGATAAAAGGAGGAAAATTGAAAAATGGCTAAAAACAAAAAATTCTTGGGATATGGAATCTTACTTTCCATACTGGGTATCGTTTTCATGTTCCTGTATTCAGGACTTCAGAATGATCAGATCAACATTATTCAGGCGTTCAGTGGATGGAGCGGCGACGCTACCATGGCACCGATGACCGTTGGTAACTTTGTTTGTATCGTATTAACATTCCTTTACGGAACCATGTTTATCAAGTTTGGCGTAAAGAAATCCTTGATTCCGACAATGATTCTTTGTGCAGTAGGTTGTCTGGGTGTTGCAGCAGCGAACGGACTTGCATGCAACGGCGGAGAAGGAAATTATGTTTTATACTTTATCTCTTTATTCATTACAAGATGTACCTGTATGATGTTGCAGATGGCTGGATTCCAGCTGGTAGCAAGCTGGTTTGTACGTTTCAGAGGACAGATCATGGGTGTTATCACTGTTGGTAGCCCGTTATTCTCTGTAGTAGGTACAGCCGGAATGACTACACTGATTACAAAGAAGCTTGGCGGAGATTACAGACCATTCTATATTGCTATTGCAGTATTGTTAGTAATTGTTGCAGTTGTTGTTGCTTTTGCAATCAAAGACACACCGGAAGATGCCGGATTATATCCGGATGGAGCTGATCATCCATTAAAATCTGAGGGAGATGGAGAAGAAGTAAAACTGACCATCAAAGATATCCTTTCAACAAAGAAAGGCTGGCAGGTTATTGTTTCTTTCGGAGCACTTACATTTATCATCAACGCTTGTATGGGTTCCATGGCAATGCGCTACATCACATTAGGTGGTGGCGAACCTACTATCTGGTTACAGGCAGTTAAATATCTGTCAATTGGTGCTATCCTTGGTATCCCGATGTCTTATGTATTCGGTCTGATCGATGATAAAGTAGGAACTGTAAAAGCAGCAATCATACTTGGCTTATGTGAATTACTTCCAATCCTTGGTCTGATGCTTCAGCCGGAAGGCGGTAGCAAGGTGCTTATGTTAGTATGGGGATTTGGTGTTGCTTGTATGACTGGTGGTGTTCCGACACTTCATCCTTGTATCATGGCATTCGCTTATGGACGTAGAGAATATCAGGCTGCAAACCGTATCATCATGGCTATCCAGTTAATCCCGTCTGCAGTAGCTGCACAGATTATGGTAGGCTTCATGCAGAGAGGACAGACAACAACAGCTTACATCATGCTGTTAATCGTATTAGCAGTAGGTATCATTACACTGCTTACAATGCTCGGCATGAAAGATGCCAACGCAGCTGACCGTGATTATGGTAAAAAATAATAAAAACGATTTATAATCATACATATTAGACATACGGAACAATATATATGATTACCTATATTGCCTAAACCTATGAACCTATGGAAAAATGACTTCTGCATGTATGTGCAGGGGTCATTTTTCAAAAACAGGAAAAACCTAGTAAGATACTGGGAATGTGCGTGAATCGGAAAGAGTAATAAGAAAAACAAGTTGATGTTAGAAACAGAAAATAAAATGACTATCCACTCATGTGGAAGAAAAGGAGAAATGGTATGGAACTGGTAAAAATCAAAGGCGTGCAGAAAAATAAACCGGCACGGGAAGAATGCAAAAACATGCTGACCATGGCAGACATTATTGAGGGCGTCAATGCTGTATTAAATCCGGGTAAACCGAAGATTAACTGGTTTGCACCGGCAGATGACGCAGTAGCAGCCGTACATATTAAAGATGGAAAATATGACGAGGCTACTTCCAATCCATCCGTAGTATATGGCGGAAAAGTATCTGATAACAAGGTGGAGAATCTGAAAGTTGTAGCCTATGAAGGAACGGAAGGTGCTATCTATGCAGAGGGCGCAGGTACAGACGTGACTGTAGATACCGCATACATCAGCCTTGCCGGAGACGGACAGGGGATCGGTGGACCGGCCAGCGGTGCATCAGCAAAATACAATGCAAAACTGACCATCAAAAATGCAGTGATTGATACAAATGGAAGAACCCGTTATGCAACAGCAGCAGAGGAAGGTTCTGTATTGAAAGTATATGATTCTGTAATCTGTGCACACGGCATTCCGTATGGTGACGATATCGAGAGACCGGACGCGTTAATGTCCACTCCGCCACCAGCACTGGAGATGGATGGAAATACACGTACTCACTGTACGATGTCCAATTCCTCCAGTTACTTCTACAATTCAAAAATCATCTGTGATGGATGGGCAGCTCTGTCCACAGAGTCTTCCGAAGGCTATGTATACCTGGAAGCAAATGACTGTGATATTGTTTGTACCAAGAGCGGTTACGGTGCATACTCCGATCCGGGATGCCACGATTACTTCAATGACTGTAACTTTGATATGTCCTGTATGGCAGCCATTGTTGCAGGAAATTCCGATATGACATTTAATGACTGTACCGCAGAGTGTGGATCTTACTTTGCACTGACTCACTGTGTAAATGGGTGGCAGGAAGAAGTTGCGGATATCACAGTTACAGGCGGAGACATCCACACGAAGAAAGAGTGTGTACTGGTTAAGAGCCACAACATGATGCTGGATCTTTGTGATGTAAATATTTCTTCCGACAAAGGTATTCTGGTTCACACCATTGTAAATGATGATCCATGTGCAACAAAAGTTACGAAAGATGTATTTGGTGTAAATGTTGTTATGACAGACATGGATGTCAAAGGTGATCTGCTCCACGAAGATACCACGAGAGAAATGTGGGTAATGCTCAACAGCACACAGCTGACAGGTGCAATCCAGCATGCGAATGTCGCATTTGACAAAGGAAGTAAGTGGGTTGCAACAGCAGATTCTGATGTCGTATTTGTGACAGATGTAGAGCCTGCACAGATTGATGCACCGGCCGGTGTGACAATTACAGCAAAAGGTGCTCAGGCAGGTGAATTTGCACTGGCAGGTGGCGGAACGTTAGTTGTCACAGCATAAGAAAATATAGTGTTTATACTGGTCAAACCAGTAGAGATATAGTATACTAAAATTATATGATTTGGGTCTTAAAACAACCAAATCCTGATTGCGTGGATTGCTCCGTGCTTTGCACTCCGATAAGTTTTGTGGAGGGTACGGAAGCATTAGAAAAAAATATGAGGTGGATGAAATGACAACAAACGTAAAAAAAGTATTGCATGCAGGAATCAGTGTTTACAATATGGAAGAGTCTCTTGCGTGGTACAAAAAGAATCTTGGTTTTGAGGTAGTAAAAAATGACGGATATGTACCGCCGTTGAAAGCAAAAATCGTGTTCATCGAGAAAGATGGATTCCAGATTGAATTATTCGAGTATGATGAGCCGAAAAAAATCCCGGAAGATCGTCTGACGCCGAATACAGATCTTCAGACTGTTGGAACAAAACATATTGCATTTGCAACAGATGACATGGATGCACTGAAAGCAGGTTTTGTAGAGAACGGTGTTGATATCGCACATGAGGTTCGTATGGATGGCGAGGCGGTTATGTTTGTACGTGACTGCAACGGTGTTCTACTTGAGTTTATCCAGGGTAAATAATCAGTAGAAGTTTGTTTTTTGAGAGTTGTAAAATTTAAGCGGTGCCCCGCAATCTGCGGGGAACCGCTTTTCATCGTATGTATCGGCAAAAAGTAATATTGTAGGCACTGAAAAAGTGGTAAAATGGGATAAAGTGACAGGTTGAGATTGAGGAAAAGAAATGATAAATAGACGCAAACGAGGATTATTGATTATCAGTATCATCATCTTGGTATCATTGCTTGTGATTTTGTGTGGATCTCTGTTCTATGACAACATTCGCAACAAGGAAAGGACAAAATCCGCCGGAAAGGATGAAAACCAGGTTGAGATTGAACTGGTTTATGCCTATCAGAATGCACAGTGGAATTCAGCTATTGAGGCGACAGTGCGAAATTTTGAGAAAAAGTATCCGAATATCAAGGTTAATTATGAAGTAAACTATGAGGACAAGGTTTATGAGGATATCCTGATCAAAAAAATTGCGCGGAATGAACTGGGAGACATTGTGCAGCTGAAGACGCCGGGGTCTTATGCCAGGAGTGACACACTGGGAGAAATCTCAGATGAGGTGAAAAATCTGGTTAAGTATACCTATGATGTAGGCGGAAAAACTTACGGAGTAGGTGCGGTGGAATCTACCTCCGGAATTATTTATAACAAAGAAATTTTTGAACGATGTGGTCTGAGTGTTCCGCAGACATATCAGGACTTTTTGAATATCTGTAAAACGCTGGAAAGTAAGGGGATTACTCCCATTGGTGTGGGCGGCAGTGATCTGTGGCATATGGAATATTGGGTAAATCATTTCTTTCGTACGGATGTGCTGTCAAAGAATCCGGACTGGATCAGACAGTGCTCGGAGGGAGTGGTTTCCTGGACAGATGCGGAAGCGATACAGATGCTTGCTGATCTGAAAAATCTGTTTGATGCGGGATATGTCAACGATGACTGGCAGACGACAAGAGATGGAAATCTGCCATATAAAATGGCGGAGGGAGAAATCGCCATGATGTATACCGGTCCATGGACTTCTTTTGCCATTCAGAAATTGAATCCTTCCATGGAATTAGGCTGGTTTTATGTGCCGGATGTAAAAGGTGTGACCTATGCCGGTGATAATCTGGATACGTTCTGGTCTGTGACAAAGGAATGTGAGGAAGATCCGGATAAGTATGATGCAGCAATGACATTTCTGAAATATTTTTATTCCGAGCAGAATTATACACTGACCTGTGAGGCAATCTGTAGTTTTCCCTTGACAAAAGAATGGATTGCTACTGCCGGAGTTCCTTTTCAGGAAGAAACGGAGCGTGCGTTCCGAAGTAGTGACAAGCAGATTGCAACCTATATTGGTGATGAAGATACACCTGTAGATTTTGAAAAAGGCATGTTGCTTCTGTTGCGCAGTGAATGGAACAGTGAAGTGTCCGTAACTGATACGGCACAGCACATCCAGCAGCTGTGGAACTCCTGTGAGGCCAGTCAGGAGGCGAATCAATGAGAAGAAGGATAACGGATACGACCTTTGGAAAAATGACGGTGGCATACCTGTTATTTGGTGTGATTCCATTGTTCCTGATCAGTCTGCTGTTTTTTTCCAGATTTACAGATAATATCAGGGAAACCATGATTCGAAATTATGCACAGATCAACGGATATTTTGCCAGAAATGTGCAAGATATTATGGAATCTGCAGACGCAGCCATGGCGGAACTGTATAATTATGAGACGGATGATGGGGAAAGTCTTGCAGCCGTGTTGAAAAACAGTAATCTCACAGACGGGGAACGTTCTTTAGAAGTGGATGAAGCTTTAAAAGAAGTAATGGCCAAGAGTAAACATATTGCATCTACCCGTTTTGTTGATATCAATGGTAAAATATACAGTGTATATTATAATCAGGAAAAAACATTACGAAATGACGCACAATATTATACGCAGATGAGAATTATCGCACAGGATGAGATGCGCGATTTATGTGTACTCAGGACAACGGAAGAAAGTAATATCTGTATCAACTCGGATGATTTCATCTTTGTACTTGTGCGCAATTATATGGATACTACCTCCATAAACCGTGCATATAACACCCCGCTTGGCACATTGTTCGTGGATATCAATGTGAATGTGCTGGAGAATCTGGTGGATAAGATTGGTCTGGAAAAGGGAAGTCTTTATATATGTAATCCAAAAGAAAAACATTATGTATATAGCCAAGACCGGAAGGATTATCTGGATGGCAGAAATCCGTTGGGAGAAAAGGTGATGGCTCAGCTGAAAGGATCGGAGGGTTATGAAAAGATTGATGGAAACTGGATCTTTTATGCCAGAATCATGGATACGGACGAATATGCGGTATTGAAAGTGAACGATGCGGAAGCTATGGGATATTATTTCAGCAACCGTACCATGATGGCAGTTATTTTGTTGTTTTCCTGTATCTTCCTGGTTCTTTTATATATTATATTTTCAAAGAGGATGAGTGAACCTGTCCAAAAAGTGCAGGAGGCCATGAAGCAGGTGGAGAGCGGACGGATGGATGTTCATCTGGAAATCAATACCCATGATGAGATGGAGATTATTGCGGACGGATTTAACAAGATGGTAGAACGTCTGAATGATTATATCAATCAGGTATATGTAGCAAGAATCTGTCAGAAAGATGCAGAACTGAATGCTTTGAAGATGCAGATCCAGCCACACTATCTATATAATACGCTGGATGTGATCCGTATGACAGCACTGGAGAAAAATGATGAAAAGACAGCAGAATTGCTGGAATGTCTCGCACATCAGCTTCGGTATGTGATGGGAGAACATACCGACTGTATCGTGCTGCGGGATGAATTGCAGGCACTGCGGGAATATTTCGTTATTATGAAAGTCCGTTATGAAGGAAGGATCCGGCTAAGCATCCAGGTGTCTGATGAAGATGCACAGCTGTATATTCCAAAGCTTCTGCTTCAACCGGTGGTAGAGAATGCGATCCGTCATGGCTTGCGGGAGAAAAAAGGAGAAGGTACGGTTGCTATCCGTGTGGAACGAAAAGAAGATTATCTGGAGATTGTCGTGATGGATGACGGTGTCGGCATGGAGGAGGATCAGGTCCGAATTATGCAGGAGACACTGGATAATCCGGAAATTGGAAAAACAGATGCGAATGGTCGCCTGAGTGTTGGAATGAAAAATGTTTATGACAGAATAAAGCTGAATTGCGGCAAAGAATATGGTTTCGGTATTGAGAGTTTCCAGGGCGTGGGAACGATCGTGACCTACCGTTTGCCGATCTGGGAGGAACCTGAAAATGTGGAAAGCAGTGATCGCGGATGACGAGGGAGTTATTTTACAGGGGTTAAAGAAACTGGTAGACTGGACAAATATGGATGTCCATCTTGTGGGGGAAGCACGGGATGGACAACAGTTGAAAGAAGTAATGGAAGAAACGGATCCTGATATTGTAATCACCAATATTATGATGCCTTATCGAACGGGACTTGATATACTTCGGTGGTGCAATGAAACGGATATGCATGCAAAGTTTATTTTTATCAGTGGATATCAGGAATTTACCTATGCAAAAGAAGCACTGCAGAGCGGAGCCGTTGATTATCTGTTGAAACCTGTAGCGCGCAAGGATCTGGAGGATGCGGTGCGCAAGGCAATTCAAAAACTGGAAGAACAGAATACCATTGAAATCTTCAAAGAAGAAGATGATGAGATGTATCAGCTATTCCGGGAAATTAATGATGGACAGGGATTTGAAAATGATGAATTGTATCAGTTGTTTGAGGCAGAAGAAATCGATTTTGAAGGTCATTTTTTTGTGGGAATCTGTGTGGGCATCCGGCCGGATCTGGCAGCTGATATGATAAAGGATTCTTTTGAACGGTTCAATCTGCTTCGTTTTTCTATTTACAATCAGATTGCACAAAAGCTGCGTGGCAAAGCTTTTGTCCTGCGCAAAGACGACTGTGCACTGCATCTTATGGGAGTGTTCCCCTGTGGAGAGGAAGATACTTTCGTGGAAACCTACGTCATGCCCGTGGTACAGCAGGTGTCAGCGCAGGTACATACAGAGTTATCAGTCGGGATCGGTATGTATTCTACCGATGCAAAGCAACTGAAAAATGCATACAAAACGGCAAAGTTTGCTTTTGAACTGTATTATTTTGAGGAAAAACACCTGATTGATTTCAGAGATATCCATAAAGATTACACCGTATCCTTTGAAGACTATGCAAAGAGTGTGGATGAGGCTTACCATGCAATCATTGCACATGATGAATCTTATCTGGAAAAAATTGACAAGATTATGGATAAGGTAGAAGCAATTCATTATGGAAATAAAAATGCGGCACTCTCCAGGGTGTTGTATTTTGTAGCTGAAATTGGTACGAAATTATTCCAGTATCAGCTCATCGAAGGTGATTATAATGAGATGCAGGAGAAACTGCAGAAAGACACAGAATCACGAAAGACTTTCCGGGCGTTGCGGGAATGTATACGGAACTACTATCAAAATCTCTGGATTTTATTGGATAACAATGGAAAGTCTAAGGATAAAGTGATGATCGAACAGGTCAAAAATTATATCAAAGCACATTATGCAGAGGATATGTCCATTAAGGAACTGGCGGATGTAGCCTGTGTCAGTCAGAATTATTTCAGTGCACTGTTTAAAAAGGAAACCGGACAGAATTATAAAGCATATCTGACATCTATCCGTATGGAAGAAGCTATCAAACTGCTCCGGATCACGGATCTCAAAACCTATGAGATTGGAGAAAAGGTTGGTTATAATAATGTTCGTCGTTTTGTAGATGCATTTAAACAGATTTATAATGTGAGCCCGATGGAGTATAGAAAAAGTTTAATATAGTTTCCGGCAGGATTGCAGAGAAACATATTTGATAAAAAAGATTTATCAATGGCCTATAGAATAAATGGGTATTGATAAATCTTTTTGTTTAAGAATGATTTGTTATTATTCGCCTTGCAGAAGTGAGCGTATTAACTCAGAATGAAAAAATTATTTTGATTCCCAGCGGCCGGAGGCTCCGCAGGGAAGTACAAGTCCGTTGGAAGATACAGGAAGTCCGATTTCATCTGCAGTTACGATGCCGTCATATTTTTTCATAACAGTACCAAGCATGTAAGCCAGCACTGCAGGCTGAAGGCCTGTCGTATAGGAGTTGATCAGGAAAAACAGTGGATCATCAGAAAGGATCTGTGTACACAGTTTTACTAACGGGTATACGGATTCTTCAATTTTCCAGATTTCTCCTTTCGGTCCTCTTCCGTAGGATGGCGGGTCCATGATAATGGCATCATAGTGATTGCCACGACGGATTTCACGCTCTACGAATTTTACGCAGTCATCTACCAGCCAGCGGATCGGCTTGTCACTGAGCCCGGAAGATGCAGCATTTTCTTTTGCCCACTGAACCATTCCTTTGGAAGCATCCACATGTGTGACCTGTGCGCCGGCAGCTGCAGCGGCAAGGGTTGCACCACCGGTATAGGCAAACAGGTTTAATACTTTGATTGGTCGGCCCGCTTTGCGGATCTTGTCACCGAACCAGTCCCAGTTCGCAGCCTGCTCCGGAAATAATCCGGTATGCTTGAAGCTAAATGGTTTTAAGTTGAAGGTCAGATCATTATAATGAATGGTCCACTGTTCCGGCAGATCAAAAAATTCCCATTCTCCGCCGCCTTTTTTACTTCTGTGATAATGTGCATTGTGTTTGCGCCATCCTTTTTCTGTTTTCGGTGTATCCCAGATTACCTGCGGGTCCGGACGGACCAGGAGATACGTTCCCCATCTCTCCAGTTTTTCGCCCTGAGAACAATCAATAACCTGATAATCTTTCCAGTTTTTTGCTATCCACATTGTCTATTTTCCTCTACTTTCGCATGATATGAATTCTGTTTCTACCTATTATAATGTTATACTTGTGCGCTTTGTGCAAACGATGCGCATTCGCACGAAAAGAAATTATTGTTTCGCAAGGGTGCTCGGCGCGAACAAGAAAGCTGTGCCATTGATAATTTTAAACGTGTATGTGTGTGATAGCACACTTTCTTGTATAACGGTATGTCTCTATGATTATAGATGCTTCCAGGTCTTTCGTCAAGAAACTATAAATGAGAATAGCGCCTAATATATTTAGCAATCAATTTACTTTACTGCAGAATAAACATTCCTGTGCTTCAAGTGGGGAGAACTCTAAGCGGTGGATAAGTGGGGATACTTATGTCAGCGGGAGAAGAATAGTATGGCGGCGAAGGAGAGAAACATGCGACACAGACGGTAGGATAATTTTCGTCGGTGGAGCGAGCATAGCCCGCCTCCGGGAGTGTGTTTGAGCCGACAGCTGGTTTTGCTGGAGGCGAGTTCGCGGGAGGAGGCGGAGATAAGCGGCGCAGCGGAAACAGAAAATTGTCCGTGTCTGGTCGCATGTTTCTCTCCTTGCCGCCTATATAACAAACTTTCCGTCATCAAAACACTTGAAAAAGTCCAAAAATCCAATGTATTTATAAAAGTACAAGAAAAACACGAATATTTTGAAAAAAAATGAAAAAACTACTTGCAATTCCGAAAGAAATCTCTTATACTAACAACTGCTGTGACATGATAGCAATGAAGCGCGAGGTTGCTGCCCGAGTGGCAGGTTTTCCGTGGAGCGAATGTCAAGTTAGGAAACTGACGACAAGTCACTGTACTGAAACTGAAGACCATGAAATGGTTGAAAACAACGTGTGTGAGATTGAATGATACACACGGGAGAGTGTACAGTCACCGCTTGTCGTACTAATCAAAAGTGCGAAAAGGAGGCGACTTTTTTTATGGCAAGTCAAGTAATGAGAATCATTCTCAAGGCTTATGACCACGAGATGGTGGATGCATCAGCAAAGAAAATTATCGAAACTGTAAAGAAAAACGGATCACAGGTGAGCGGACCGGTACCACTTCCTACTAAGAAAGAGGTTGTAACAATCTTAAGAGCGGTTCACAAATACAAAGATTCCAGAGAGCAGTTCGAGCAGAGAACACACAAAAGACTGATCGACATTGTAGCACCAACACAGAAAACTGTTGATGCACTGTCAAGATTAGAGATGCCGGCTGGTGTCAGCATCGACATCAAGATGAAAAACAAATAATTCATCTGATGAAAAGCCTTCCTTATATAATAGGAAGCAATATGATTAAGGTAAAATCCTGAAGGGTTATATATAGAAGCAGCATTCTTCGAATCCGTTTTAACCCACGTTGCAAAACAACAATGGATTCAATGTTCCACTTATATATCACTGTTCTAGGATGAGCGCATAAAGCGCTCCGCTGTAGAGTAAACAGGAGGTAAATGAGATGAAGAAAGCTATTTTAGCTACAAAAGTCGGAATGACTCAAATCTTCAACGCAGACGGAGTTTTAGTTCCGGTTACTGTATTACAGGCTGGTCCGTGCTACGTTACACAGATCAAAACTGTTGATAACGATGGATACAGCGCTGTACAGGTTGGTTTCGTTGACAAAAAAGAGAAAGTTGTTAACAAAGATGCCAATGGTAAAAAAGAAATCAGAAACAGACATGGTGTAAACAAAGCAGAGAAAGGTCACTTTGACAAAGCAGGCGTATCCGGTAAGAGATTCGTTCGCGAGTTCAAATTTGACAATGCTGAGGAATACAACCTTGCAGATGTAATTAAAGCTGATATCTTCGCAGAAGGCGACAAGATCGATGCAACAGCAATTTCCAAAGGTAAAGGTTTCCAGGGCGCAATTAAGAGATTTGGCCAGCACAGAGGACCTATGGCTCATGGTTCTAAATTCCATCGTCATCAGGGTTCCAACGGCGCTTGTTCTTCTCCGAGTAAAGTATTCAAAGGAAAAGGAATGCCGGGACACATGGGTAGCGTAAAGGTTACAGTTCAGAACCTTGAAGTTGTTCGTGTAGATGCTGAGAACAATTTACTTTTAGTGAAAGGTTCCGTACCAGGACCTAAGAAATCTTTAGTAACAATCAAGGAAACAGTAAAAGCTTAAGTTTTACTTGATTAGGAAAGGAGGACACACAGATGGCTAACGTATCTGTTTATAATATGGAAGGCAACGAAGTGGGCTCCATGGAACTGAATGACGCAGTTTTCGGTGTAGAAGTTAACGAGCATTTAGTACACATGGCAGTTGTACAGCAGCTTGCAAATAATCGTCAGGGAACTCAGAAAGCAAAAACACGTTCTGAAGTTAGCGGCGGTGGAAGAAAACCTTGGAGACAGAAAGGAACCGGTCATGCAAGACAGGGTTCAACAAGAGCTCCGCAGTGGACAGGTGGTGGAGTAGTATTCGCTCCGGTACCGAGAGATTACTCTTTCAAGATCAACAAAAAAGAGAAAAGAGCAGCTTTAAAATCCGCTCTGACATCCAGAGTAGAGGCTCAGAAATTTGTTGTTTTAGATGAGTTAAAATTAGAAGCAATCAAAACAAAAGATTTTGTTAAAGTATTAAACAACTTAAATGTTTCCAAAGCACTGGTTGTTATGGGAGACAAAGATGTTGTTATTGAGAAATCCGCAGCAAACGTACCGGATGTTAAAACAACACAGGCTACACTGTTAAATGTATACGATATCCTGAAATATGATACCGTGATCACAACAAAAGCAGCTGTAGAGAAAATCGAGGAGGTATACGCATAATGGCAAACGTACAGTACTACGATGTAATCCTCAAACCGGTTATTACAGAGAAAAGCATGAATATCATGGCTGATAAAAAATATACTTTCCTGGTTCATCCAGAAGCAAACAAAGCTATGATCAAAGAAGCTGTTGAGAAAATGTTCGACGGCGTTAAAGTTGCAAAAGTTAACACAATGAATTGCGAAGGCAAGACAAAAAGACGTGGAATGACTTTTGGTAAAACTGCTAAAACAAAAAAAGCTATCGTTCAGTTAACAGAGGATAGCAAAGATATCGAGATCTTCGCAGGTCTGTAGACCGAAAGCAACTTAGCAGTTGGTTAAGCACAGTAAAGTGCGATAATAAAACACAGTATTGAAAGGAGATTCATTATGGGAATCAAAACATATAACCCATATACACCTTCCAGAAGAAACATGACTGGTTCTGACTTCTCTGAGATCACAAAGAGCACTCCTGAGAAATCCTTACTGGTTTCCTTAAGCAAAAATTCTGGACGTAATAATCAGGGTAAAATCACTGTTAGACACCGCGGAGGCGGAGCTAAGAAAAAATACAGAATCATCGATTTCAAGAGAAATAAAGATGGTATTCCGGCAACTGTTATCGGTATCGAGTACGATCCGAACAGAACAGCTAATATCGCTCTGATCAGCTATGCTGATGGACAGAAAGCATATATCCTTGCACCGGCAGGACTTACAGATGGTATGAAAGTTATGAACGGACCGGAAGCTGAGGTTCGCGTAGGTAACTGCTTACCGCTGGCAAACATCCCAGTTGGTACACAGGTTCACAATATTGAGTTACATCCGGGTAAAGGCGGACAGCTGGTTCGTTCCGCAGGAATGAGCGCACAGCTTATGGCTAAAGAGGGCAAATATGCTACTTTAAGACTTCCGTCCGGAGAGATGAGAATGGTTCCTATTAATTGCCGTGCAACCGTAGGCGTTATCGGAAACGGTGACCACAGCCTGATCAACATCGGTAAAGCAGGACGTAAACGTCACATGGGTATCCGCCCAACTGTACGTGGTTCTGTTATGAACCCGAATGACCATCCACACGGTGGTGGTGAAGGTAAGACAGGTATCGGTCGTCCAGGTCCGTGTACACCTTGGGGCAAACCTGCTCTTGGCTTAAAGACAAGAAAGAAAAACAAACAGTCTAATAAACTTATCGTAAGAAGAAGAGACGGTAAAGCAATCAAATAGGAGGTTTAATATGGCTCGTTCATTAAAAAAAGGACCATTTGCTGATGAAAGCTTACTGAAAAAGATTGATGCTATGAACGCTGCAGGTGACAAACAGGTAATCAAAACCTGGTCCCGCCGTTCCACAATCTTCCCGCAGATGGTTGGACATACAATCGCAGTTCATGATGGAAGAAAACATGTACCTGTATATGTTACAGAAGATATGGTTGGACACAAACTCGGTGAGTTCGTAGCAACCAGAACATACAGAGGACATGGAAAAGACGAAAAGAAATCTAAAGTAAGATAATTTTGGAAGGAGGTTATATCCATGGCAAAAGGACATAGATCCCAAATTAAAAGAGAGAGAAATGCACAGAAAGATACCAGACCTTCAGCAAAATTATCATATGCTAGAATGTCTGTACAGAAAGCTTGCTTCGTACTGGATGCAATCCGTGGCAAAGATGTAAAAACAGCTTTAGCTATCGTAATGTACAATCCGAGATACGCATCAAGTGTTATTGAAAAATTATTAAAATCAGCAATTGCTAATGCTGAGAACAACAACGGAATGAAAGTTGATGACCTTTATGTAGAAGAGTGCTACGCAAATAAAGGACCTACAATGAAGAGAATTCATCCGAGAGCACAGGGTAGAGCTTACAGAATCGAGAAGAGAATGAGCCACATCACAATCGTGCTTAATGAAAGATAGGAGGTAAAACATGGGACAGAAAGTTAATCCTCATGGCTTGAGAGTCGGTGTTATCAAAGACTGGAGTTCTAAATGGTATGCAGAAGGCAATTTTGCAGATCTCTTAGTTGAAGATTACAATATCAGAAAATTTTTAAAGAAAAAATTATACAGCGCAGGAATCGCTAAAATCGAGATCGAGAGAGCTTCTGACCGCGTAAAAGTTATCGTTTACACAGCTAAACCGGGTGTTGTAATCGGTAAAGGCGGAGCTGAGATCGAGAAAGTGAAAAAAGAGCTTCAGAAATATACAGATAAAAAATTAATCGTTGATATCAAAGAAGTTAAGAGACCGGACAAAGACGCTCAGCTCGTTGCAGAGAACATTGCAGCACAGCTTGAGAACCGTGTATCTTTCCGTCGTGCTATGAAATCCTGCATGGGAAGAAGTATGAAAGCCGGCATTAAAGGTATCAAAACATCCGTTTCCGGACGTCTTGGTGGAGCAGATATGGCTCGTACAGAGTTCTACAGCGAAGGTACTATTCCGCTTCAGACACTGAGAGCTGATATCGACTACGGTTTCGCAGAAGCAGATACAACCTACGGTAAAGTAGGCGTTAAAGTATGGATCTACAAAGGTGAAGTACTTCCGAAAAAGGCAGTGGAAGGGAGCGATAAATAATGTTAATGCCAAAAAGAGTTAAAAGACGTAAACAGTTCCGTGGCACAATGGCTGGTAAAGCGTTAAGAGGCAATAAGATTACAAACGGTGAATACGGTATCGTTGCTCTCGAGCCATGCTGGATCAAATCTAACCAGATTGAGGCAGCCCGTGTTGCTATGACACGTTACATCAAACGTGGTGGTAAAGTTTGGATCAAAATTTTCCCGGACAAACCAGTAACAGCTAAACCGGCTGAGACACGTATGGGTTCCGGAAAAGGTGCTTTGGAATATTGGGTAGCTGTAGTTAAACCGGGTCGTGTATTATTCGAGATCTCCGGTGTGTCTGAAGAAATCGCTCGTGAAGCGTTAAGACTTGCAACTCACAAATTACCATGCAAGTGCAAAATCGTTTCCCGTGAAGACTTAGAAGGCGGTGAATAAGAATGAAATCTAGTGAATATTTAAAAGAGTTAAGAACACAGAGCGCTGCTCAGTTACAGGAACAGTTAGTAGCTGCAAAAAAAGAACTTTTCAATCTTAGATTCCAGAACGCAACAAATCAGTTGGACAATACTGGAAGAATTAAAGAAGTTAGAAAAAATATTGCCAGAATTCAGACCGTTATCACTGAGAAAGCGGAGTAATTCCCCTGGCGAGTAACCCATGAAAGGAGAACGCATCGTGGAAGAAAGAAATCTTAGAAAAACACGTGTTGGTAAAGTTGTAAGCGACAAGATGGACAAAACAATCGTTGTAGCTATCCAGGATAATGTAAGACATCCTCTTTACAACAAAATCGTGAAAAAAACTTATAAATTAAAAGCTCATGACGAGAACAATGAATGTGGTATCGGTGATACAGTCAGAGTTATGGAAACAAGACCTTTATCTAAAGATAAAAGATGGAGACTTGTAGAGATTATGGAGAAAGCAAAATAAGAAGGAGGCTGCCAGCATGATTCAACAGGAAAGCAGACTTAGAGTAGCTGATAATACTGGAGCAAAAGAGTTACTTTGCATCCGTGTTATGGGCGGTTCTACAAGAAGATATGCTAACATTGGTGATGTTATTGTAGCTACAGTTAAAGATGCAACACCAGGCGGAGTTGTTAAAAAAGGCGACGTTGTAAAAGCTGTAGTTGTTCGTACGAAAAGAGGCGCACGTCGTAAAGACGGTTCCTACATCAAATTTGATGAGAACGCTGCTGTTATCATCAAAGATGACAAAACTCCAAGAGGAACTCGTATTTTTGGACCGGTTGCAAGAGAACTTCGTGAGAAACAGTTCATGAAGATTGTTTCCCTCGCTCCGGAAGTATTATAGGAGGTACCGATTAATGCTGAAAATTAAAAAAGGTGATACAGTTAAAGTAATCGCTGGAAAAGATAAAGACAAAGAAGGCAAAGTAATCGCTGTTAACGCTAAGAAAAACACAGTTACTGTTGAAGGTATCAACATGGTTACAAAACATACAAAACCAAGTATGGCTAACCAGGCAGGCGGTATCGTTCAGCAGGAAGGACCGATCGATGTTTCTAACGTTATGTATGTTCATAAAGGAGCAGCTACACGTGTAGGCTTCAAAATGGACGGCGACAAAAAAGTTCGTTTCGCTAAATCTACTGGCGAAGTGATTGATTAATCAAAGAGAGGAGGTCCAGCAAGTTGAGTAGACTGAAAGAGACATATCAGAATGAGATCGTAGACGCTATGATCAAAAAATTTGGATATAAAAATATCATGGAAGTGCCGAAACTTGACAAAATTGTTATCAACATGGGTGTTGGTGAGGCAAAAGAGAACGCAAAGATTCTTGAATCTGCTATGAAAGATCTCGAGATCATTGCAGGACAGAAACCGATTACAACAAAAGCTAAAAATTCCATCGCTAACTTCAAAATCAGAGAAGGTATGCCGATTGGATGCAAAGTTACTTTAAGAGGCGAGAAAATGTATGAGTTCCTTGATCGTCTGGTAAACCTTGCATTACCGCGTGTACGTGACTTCCGTGGCGTAAACCCGAATGCATTTGACGGCAGAGGTAACTATGCACTTGGTATCAAAGAGCAGTTAATCTTCCCTGAAATTGAGTATGATAAAGTTGACAAAGTAAGAGGTATGGATATCATCTTCGTTACAACAGCTAACACAGATGAAGAAGCACGCGAATTACTGACACAGTTCAACATGCCATTCGCTAAATAACAGGAGGAGACTTTAATGGCTAAGAAATCAATGAAAATCAAACAGCAGCGTACACCGAAATTCTCTACCAGAGCATATACACGCTGCAAAATCTGTGGACGTCCGCATTCTGTATTAAAGAAATATGGTATCTGCAGAGTATGTTTCCGTGAATTAGCTTACAAAGGTGAGATTCCGGGCGTTAAGAAAGCAAGCTGGTAGACCGAAAGCAGCTGAGTGAAAAATACAGGAGGAAACACAACATGACAATGAGTGATCCAATCGCAGATATGCTTACAAGAATCCGTAATGCAAATACTGCTAAACATGATACAGTAGATATTCCTTCATCCAAAATGAAAAATGCTATCGCTGAGATTTTATTCAACGAAGGATATATTACAAAATACGAGATCATTGAAGATGGTAATTTCAAAACAATCCGTGTTACACTGAAATACGGTGCTGATAAAAATGAAAAAATCATCACAGGTATCAAGAGAATCTCCAAACCGGGTCTTCGTGTATATGCAAACAAAAACGAGATCCCGAAAGTTCTGGGTGGTTTAGGAACAGCAATCCTTTCTACAAACCGGGGCATTATCACTGACAAAGAAGCTAGAAAACTTCAGGTTGGTGGTGAAGTATTAGCATTTGTATGGTAGGCCGGAAGCCACTTAGCGAAATCAAGCCATAGGCGCAGATTGAGGTTAGTGCGAGGCCCTTCTGTGAGATTGGCGAAAGCAAGCCACAGGCACAGCTTGAGCTTAGCGAACAGAAGATACCCGTGGAAATGTTCTGGAGCCAGAGAATGGCTTGCAGAACTTCCTTAGCTTTCTGAAAGGGGAACTAAGAGACTGCTTTACAGACAATGCTGTAAGGTGGTACTGATATAAAAACGATCCAAAAGTATAATTCCATCAGAAGATGGAACATACTGTGTAACAATGCATGTCGGCAGATGTCGACCAATACAGAATATAGGAGGTACGGGCATGTCACGTATAGGAAGAATGCCAATCGCGATTCCGGACGGAGTAACCGTAACAATCGCAGAAAATAATCAGGTGACTGTAAAAGGTCCTAAAGGAACACTTGAGAGAGTGTTACCGGCAGAGATGGATATCAAACAGGAAGGTTCTGAGATCATTGTAACCAGACCAAATGATTTAAAGAAAATGAAATCTTTACATGGTTTAACAAGAACTCTGATCCACAACATGGTAGTCGGTGTAACAGCTGGTTACGAGAAAACACTGGAAGTAAACGGTGTTGGTTACAGAGCATCCAAATCTGGAAACAAACTGACATTAAACCTCGGATATTCTCATCCGGTAGAGATGAGCGATCCGGAAGGCTTAGAGGCAGTTGTTGATGGAAACAAAATCATTGTAAAAGGTATCGATAAAGAAAAAGTTGGCCAGTACGCAGCAGAAATCAGAGATAAGAGAAGACCTGAGCCTTACAAAGGAAAAGGTATCAAATATGCTGATGAAGTTATCAGACGTAAAGTTGGTAAGACTGGTAAGAAATAATTGGAGGTGTGACAGGTAATGGTTAGTAAGAAATCAAGAACAGAAGTTCGCGTTAAAAAGCACAAAAGAGTGCGTAATCATTTAGCAGGTACTGCTGAAAGACCACGTTTAGCTGTTTTTAGAAGCAATAATCATATGTACGCCCAGATTATTGATGATACAGTTGGAAACACACTGTGTGCAGCTTCTACAATGGACAAAGATGTGAAAGCAGCTTGTGAGAAAACAAACAATGTAGACGCAGCAGCTCAGGTTGGTACAGCAATCGCTAAGAAGGCACTGGAAAAAGGCATCACAACTGTTGTATTTGACAGAGGTGGTTTCATTTATCAGGGTAAAGTTCAGGCATTAGCAGACGCAGCACGTGAAGCTGGATTAAACTTTTAACAAGGAGGAAACAATACATGAAACGTACAATCATTGATCCCAGCCAGTTGGAATTAAATGAAAAAGTGGTATCAATTAAACGTGTAACCAAAGTTGTTAAAGGTGGACGTAACATGCGTTTTACAGCTTTAGTCGTAGTTGGCGATGGCAACGGTCATGTTGGTGCAGGTTTAGGAAAAGCAGCTGAAATTCCGGAAGCAATCCGCAAAGGAAAAGAAGATGCAATGAAGAAACTCATTGAGGTTAAATTAGACGAGAACAACAGTATTACACATGATACAACTGGTAAACATACAGGTGCATCTGTATTATTAAAGAGATCTCCGGAAGGTACTGGAGTTATCGCCGGTGGCCCGGCACGTAATGTGTGCGAGCTTGCTGGTATCAAAAACATCCGTACAAAATCTCTGGGATCCAATAACAAGCAGAACGTTGTACTTGCTACAATCAATGCGCTCAGCCAGTTAAAATCCCCGGAAGAAGTAGCTAGACTTCGCGGTAAATCCGTAGAAGAGATCCTGGGTTAAGGAGGGATATCAAATGGCAGATAAATTAAAAATCACACTTGTGAAATCTACAATCGGTGCAGTTCCGAAACATGTTAAAACAGTTGAAGCTTTAGGATTAAAGAAAGTGAACAAAACTGTAGAGATGCCGGATAACGCAGCAGTTCGTGGTATGATTCAGCAGGTTAGACATTTAGTAAAAGTAGAAGAAATCTAATAGTAAGGAGGCGCCACGATGGATTTATCAAACTTAAGACCGGCAGAAGGTTCAAAACACAGCGATAACTTCAGAAGAGGCCGTGGACACGGTTCAGGAAATGGTAAGACAGCAGGTAAAGGCCATAAAGGACAGAAAGCTCGTTCCGGAGCTCCAAGACCAGGCTTTGAAGGTGGTCAGATGCCATTATACAGACGAATCCCGAAAAGAGGATTCACTTGCAGAAACTCCAAAGAGATCGTTTCTGTAAACGTTTCTGCACTTGAGAGATTTGAGAATGATACAGTTGTTACTGTAGATACTCTGATCGAGGCAGGAATCGTTAAAAACCCAAGAGATGGTGTTAAAATCCTTGGAAACGGTGAACTGACAAAGAAACTTACAGTTCAGGCAAACGCTTTCAGTGCATCTGCAAAAGAGAAAATTGAGGCACTTGGCGGAAATGCAGAGGTGATCTAATGTTCGAAACAGTCCGTAACGCATTTAAGCTCAAGGAAATCAGAAGCCGTATTATTTATACCCTGCTCATGTTAGTAGTGGTACGAATCGGTACACAGCTTCCGATTCCGGGAGTAAATGGAAGCTATTTTTCGGAATGGTTTTCAGGCAATTCAGGCAGCGCTTTCGGATTTTTTGATGCAATTACCGGCGGTTCTTTCGAGAAGATGTCGGTATTTGCATTAAATATCACTCCATATATTACGTCTTCTATTATTATCCAGCTTCTGACGATTGCAATTCCGAAACTGGAAGAACTCCAGAAAGATGGTGAAGAAGGACGTAAAAAGATGACTGCGATCACACGTTATCTTACAGTTGCACTTGCTTTAATGGAGTCCCTGGCTATGGCTATCGGATTTGGTAAAAGCGGACTGCTTCTGGAGTATAATGCATTAAATATTATTACTGCAGTCGTAACGTTGACAGCCGGTTCCACAGTAATCATGTGGATCGGTGAGAGAATTACGGAGAACGGTGTCGGCAATGGTATTTCTATTGTCTTGACGATTAATATTATCTCCAGAATTCCGCAGGATCTTACATTGTTATTTGAACAGTTTGTAAAAGGAAAAGAAATTGCATTCCAGGTACTGAATCTTGCAATCATTATTGCAATCATTATTGCAGTAACTGTACTGACTGTAACATTACAGGGGGCTGAGCGCAGAATTCCGGTTCAGTATTCCAGAAAAGTACAGGGCAGAAAACAGATTGGCGGACAGTCCTCCTATATTCCTTTAAAAGTGAATACAGCTGGTGTTATCCCGATTATCTTTGCTCAGTCCTTATTCATGTTCCCATTGATTATCATGCAGCTGCTTGGTAAGTCTGGTGGAAACGGAGTTGGCGGTACGATTCTTAAAATGTTAAATCAGTCCAACTGGTGCGATTTCAAGGAGCCGATTTACTCTATTGGATTAATTGTATATATTGTATTAGTAATTGCATTTGCATATTTCTATACATCCATCACATTTAATCCATTGGAAATTGCAGACAATATGAAAAAACAGGGTGGATTTATCCCGGGCATCCGTCCAGGTAAACCGACCAGTGAATATCTGACAAAAATCTTGAACTACATTATCTTTATCGGTGCCGTAGGCCTGGTAATTGTAGCGATTATTCCGATCTTCTTCGAGGGAGCATTCAATGCATCCATTTCATTCGGTGGTACCTCTCTGATCATCATTGTAGGTGTTATCATTGAAACTTTAAAACAGATCGAATCACGGATGTTAGTTCGTAATTATAAAGGTTTTTTAAATGATTAATGTACAGTTGGAGATACTTGGAATACAGGTATCTCCATTTGTATACTTCAGATAAATTATATATTTTCAAAATAAAGCAAATCCTGTACAATAGAGAGAGCAATAAGGGAATGAGCTCAGAGTCGGAGGAGGAAAATAAGGAAATGAAAATAATTATGTTAGGGGCACCAGGTGCCGGAAAAGGAACACAGGCAAAGAAGATATCTGATAAATATGAAATCCCACATATTTCTACCGGAGATATTTTCCGTGCCAATATCAAAAATGGTACAGAACTTGGAAAGAAAGCCAAAACATATATGGATCAGGGACTGTTAGTTCCGGATGAACTGACCTGTGATCTGGTAGTTGACCGTATTTCTGAGGAGGACTGTAAGAATGGATTTATTCTGGATGGATTTCCAAGAACCATTCCGCAGGCAGAGTGTCTGACAAAAGCCTTAAATGAGCGCAATGAGAAAATGGACTATGCGGTCAATGTAGATGTTCCGGATGAGAATATTATTTCCAGAATGTCCGGCAGACGAGCATGCTTAAATTGTGGTGCAACATATCATATTGTCAATATTCCAACGAAGAAACCTGGAATTTGTGATCGTTGTGGTGAACCGGTAGTTCTTCGTGATGATGACAAACCGGAGACGGTAAAAAAACGTCTGGATGTATACCATGCACAGACAAAACCGCTGATCGACTATTATGGTGATCAGGGAATTCTGAAAACAGTAGATGGTACCCTGCCGATGGAAACTGTTTTCGATGAAATTGTAAAAATGATAGAAGCATAAAGCTCCAGAATGGAGGATAAGATGTCAGTAACGATTAAATCTGAACGTGAAATAGAATTGATCCGCAAGTCTTGCCACATTATTGCCAAGATTCATCAGGATCTTGGCAAAGAGCTGAAGGCTGGTATGTCTACACTGGAGGTTGACAGTCTGGCAGAAGATATGATCCGAAGCTATGGATGCGTGCCGAACTTTAAAAACTATGGTGGTTTCCCTGGATCTGTATGTGTCTCCATCAATAATGAGGTGGTACACGGAATTCCATCTGCCAAACGAATAATCCGGGAAGGTGATATCGTAAGTCTTGATATGGGATGCATTTACAAAGGATATCATTCTGATGCGGCAAGAACTCATGCAATCGGTGAAGTTTCCGAGGAAGCCAGATTACTGATTGAGCGCACCAGACAGAGTTTCTTCGAAGGAATCAAATATGCGAAAGCAGGAAATCATCTCCATCAGATTTCCAATGCCATCGGTGCATATTGTGAGAAATTTGGATATGGTGTAGTAAGAGATCTGGTGGGACACGGAGTCGGCTGTGAGCTGCATGAAGATCCGCAGATTCCGAATTTTATTCAGAAGAGCAGAGGTATCCGTCTGCGTCCGGGTATGACGCTTGCTATTGAGCCAATGGTCAATGCAGGCCGTTATGATGTGGAATGGACCGATGATGACTGGACTGTTATCACAGAGGATGGCTCCCTGTCTGCACACTATGAGAATACAATTCTGATCACCGATGGCGAGCCGGAGATTCTGACACTGACAGAGGATGAGCGGGTTCTGATGCAGAACGGAGGACTGGGATGCGAGTAGAACTGGCATTGTCACTGGCAGGACATGATAAAGGACATTATTATGTGGTTGTCGGCGAAGAAGCTGAGGCTGTATATGTGGCAGACGGAGAATTGAAGCTGCTTGCACGGCCAAAGAGGAAAAACCGGAGACATATTCAGCCGATTCGAAAATTGCCTGCAGATGTGGCAGAACTTTTGCAGAACCAAATGGATGATGTGGTGATAAAACGTGCCATTAAATTGTATAAAAAGCATGTTGAAAAGTAAGAACACGTTAAATTTACACAGAACAGAATAAAAATAACAGGAGGCAAATGCATGTCTAAAGCAGATGTAATTGAAATGACCGGAACCGTTGTTGAGAAACTTCCGAATGCTATGTTTCAGGTAGAGTTAGAGAACGGTCATCAGGTACTTGCTCATATCAGCGGAAAACTGCGGACAAATTTTATCCGTATTTTACCGGGAGATCAGGTGAAGGTTGCACTTTCCCCATATGATCTCACAAAGGGCAGAATTACCTGGAGAGATAAATAATTTTGCAGGTTCACTCGTCATATGTATTCAGGTAATCAACATGCAGGCATAAGGCATGATCTGCATGGATAAGGATGAATGGCGTGTGGAAACTAAAAAACATAAAAAAAAACAGAAAAAAATGTTGCAATCATAAATACTCCATGCTATAATGTCTATCGACGCTTTTGGAAAACCAAGGGAATATTATGTGTATTTCCTGGCTTCTATTCACAAAACGAAAAGGCTTTGTAGTATGGAGTGTTTTTGTTTAAGGAAAGGAGGATTTGCTGTGAAGGTAAGATCATCAGTTAAACCTATTTGCGAAAAATGCAAAGTAATTAAAAGAAAAGGAAGCATCAGAATTATCTGTGAAAATCCGAAGCACAAACAGAGACAGGGTTAATCATTCTTTAGATAGATGATGAGAGCAGGTTGGAGACAACGCGAAACTGCTAATCCGTTCCTCCATGGAGCACTCTGCCACAGAGTACCAATTTGGAACAGGATCTGTTTGAATCAGAAGGGATTACAGCGTCTCCTGAAATTTTCCGGATGTGCGGCTGCAGCAAGATTCCCTCTGAATTTTGCTGTTCATGGCGGAAGATAAAATGACACTGTGATGCTTTTATGCTGAATAATAGAAGCATGAATGAACAGCTGATGCAGGTTGTGCACACATTTCAGGCCGGGTAATCCGGAGCTGCATAAAATGTATCAGGATGTAACTAAGAAAACGAAATCATTATGGAGGTGTAAACACACATGGCTCGTATCGCAGGTGTAGATTTACCAAGAGAAAAACGTGTAGAGATTGGCTTGACTTATATTTATGGTATTGGCGTTGCAAGTTCCAATCGTATCCTTGCAGAAGCAAAAGTTGATCCTAATATCCGCTGCAAAGACTTAACAGATGATGATGTTAAGAGAATCAGTGCAGTAATCGATGCGTCTCAGACTGTAGAAGGTGACTTAAGAAGAGAAGTTGCTATGAACATCAAGAGACTTCAGGAGATTGGATGCTATCGTGGTATCCGTCACAGAAAAGGACTTCCGGTTCGTGGTCAGAAAACAAAGACTAATGCAAGAACAAGAAAAGGTCCGAAGAGAACAGTAGCAAACAAGAAAAAATAATGCATTGAGATAGAGAGGGATGTCATAGGACAGACCGCAATGCATACTGATTACAAAAATTTGTAGAAAGTAGGTTAGTTTAATTATGGCTAAAAAAGTTGCAAAGAAAGTGACTAAAAAGCGTGTAAAGAAAAACGTTGAACGTGGACAGGCACATATTCAGTCTTCTTTCAATAATACAATCGTTACATTGACAGACGCTGAAGGCAATGCTTTATCATGGGCAAGTGCCGGTGGTCTTGGATTTAGAGGTTCAAGAAAATCTACTCCTTATGCTGCACAGATGGCAGCTGAGACTGCTACAAAAGCAGCGCTCATTCATGGTCTTAAAACAGTAGACGTATTCGTAAAAGGACCGGGTTCAGGAAGAGAAGCAGCTATCCGTGCTCTTTCCGCAAGCGGCCTTGAAGTAACAAGTATCACAGACGTTACTCCGGTACCTCACAACGGTTGTCGTCCGCCAAAACGTAGAAGAGTCTAATTAGGAGGTGTAGTCTGAGATGGCAGTAAATAGAGTACCTGTTCTTAAAAGATGCAGATCCCTTGGTATGGATCCGATTTATTTAGGAATTGATAAAAAATCAAATAGACAGTCAAAAAGAGCAAACAAGAAGATTTCTGAGTATGGTCTTCAGTTAAGAGAAAAACAGAAAGCAAAATTCATCTACGGAGTTCTGGAGAAACCTTTCCACAACTACTATGAGAAAGCTGATAGAATGAAAGGCATGACTGGTACAAACCTCATGACAATTCTTGAGAGCAGACTTGATAACGTAGTATTCCGTCTTGGATTAGCTAGAACAAGAAAAGAAGCTAGACAGATTGTTGATCACAAGCATGTATTAGTAAACGGCAAATGTGTAAATATCCCGTCTTACTTAGTAAAAGCTGGTGACACAATCGAAATCAAAGAGAACGCTAAGAGCTCTCAGAGATATAAAGATATTCTTGAGGTAACAGCAGGTCGTCTTGTTCCGGAATGGCTTGATGTTGATCAGGAGAATCTGAAAGGCGAAGTAAAAGAGTTACCGACACGCGAGATGATCGACGTACCGGTAGACGAGATGCTTATCGTCGAGTTATATTCTAAATAATCATGTAGGCAACGAGCAGTGCCGAATTTGCACAAAAATCAGACGCTTCATGGCATCATGCAGGCGGATGATTTTTGTGTCTTAAAAAAGAAGCACTGATTTTATAAAATTTAAGGAGGGACGTCACAGTGTTCGATTTCGAAAAACCAAAAATTGAGATTGCTGAAATTTCAGAAGACAAAAAGTATGGCAAATTTGTCGTAGAGCCGCTCGAAAGAGGTTACGGCATTACTCTTGGTAATTCCCTGAGAAGAATCATGCTTTCTTCATTGCCGGGAGCAGCAGTTAGTCAGGTAAAGATTGATGGTGTTTTACATGAGTTCAGTTCAATCCCAGGTGTTAAAGAGGATGTTACTGAAATCATCATGAACATCAAGAATTTGGCTTTAAAGAATACCAGTCCGACAAATGAATCTAAAGTTGCTTACATTGAATTTGAAGGTGAAGGCGTTGTTACCGCAGCTGATATCCAGGTTGATCCGGACATCCAGATCATGAACCCGGATCTTGTAATCGCTCACTTAAATGGTGGCGTAGATTCCAAGTTATACATGGAACTCACAATTACAAAAGGTCGTGGTTATGTAAGTTCTGATAAAAATAAGAGCGAAGATACACCGATTGGCGTGATCGCGGTAGATGCTATTTATACACCGGTTGACCGTGTAAATCTGACGATTCAGAATACACGAGTAGGTCAGATTACTGACTACGATAAACTTACATTAGATGTTCATACAAACGGAACACTTGAGCCGGATGAGGCTGTCAGCCTTGCAGCAAAAGTATTAAGCGAGCATCTGAATCTCTTCATTGACCTGTCTGAGAACGCTAAGACAGCAGAGGTTATGATTGAGAAAGAAGACAACGCAAAAGAGAAAGTTCTGGAAATGAATATCGATGAACTTGAATTATCCGTTCGTTCTTACAACTGCCTGAAGAGAGCAGGAATCAATACAGTAGAAGAGTTGACAAACAGAACACCGGAAGACATGATGAAAGTTCGTAATCTTGGACGCAAGTCTTTAGAAGAAGTACTGGCAAAATTAAAAGAGTTAGGCTTACAGCTTAATCAGGGCGAAGAGTAATTCTTTTAATTGATCGGAAATCATTTTGATTTTGAGATGGTGTGATTTTACACTTTCTTAAATATAACTCATTAATCGGCAGAGGATATAAGACCGACGTGCGTTAATCTGTCGTCATTCATGAGTGGAGGAATATCAACAGGGCAGGCGAAACGTCTCCCCGCATCACATTCGGTATCTAAGACCAAAGTGCGTTGCCGGATGAACCACAATAATGGAGGGCTATTAAAATGGCAAAATATCGTAAATTAGGAAGAACATCTTCCCAGAGAAAAGCATTGATCAGAAGTCAGGTAACTGCATTACTTCACAACGGAAGAATTATTACAACAGAGGCTAGAGCAAAAGAAGTTCGTAAAGTCGCTGAAGGCCTGATCGCAGCTGCTGTAAAAGAGTGCGATAACTTTGAAGAAGTTACAGTAAAAGCAAAAGTTGCTCGTAAAGACAGCGAAGGCAAGAGAGTAAAAGAAGTTGTAGATGGTAAAAAAGTTACTGTTTATGATGAAGTAGAGAAAACAATCAAGAAAGATATGCCATCCCGTCTTCATGCAAGAAGAGAGATGCTGAAAGTTCTTTACCCTGTAACAGAGACAGGTGCTAAAAAGAAAGATACTCAGAAAGTTGATTTAGTAGATAAATTATTTACAGAGATCGCACCAAAATACAAAGGTCGTAACGGTGGATATACAAGAATCGTTAAAATCGGTCTTCGTAAAGGTGACGGAGCAATGGAAGTTGTTCTTGAGTTAGTATAAGATTTAAAGAGGTACTTCATGAAGTCATACGAAAAGAAATTTTCGTATGACTTCTTTTTTGATTATTGAAAAAACAGACCAATCAGGATAACTTGCAAAAAGATTGTTATCAGGATAATTTGCACAAGTATCATAGTTTAAAAATGATTGATGAACCATAATACTTGTGCAGATGCAACGAAAGCCTTTTCAAATACTTCGATAAAGTATGCGCATTACACATTTCCAGTCGGTAATATCTTAACAAAACGCACATTAATAAGTTTATATTATTAAAAAGCATGATTTTTCTATTGGAAAGATGCAAAAATATGTTATATTATAAGCATGTACTTGAGAAAGTACAAAATAATTAACAGGGAAAAATAATTGAAAAGAAGAATTGGAGGGAAGTCATATGAGAAATGTAGAAAACAAAAAATCATTATTTGCAGGTGTAGGTGCAGACAGCAAATATCGTTGCAACTTATGTGGACACCTTACAAAAAGTTATGGTCAGCGTTGCCCACACTGTGGAACCGTTGCTTCCATTTATACAGCAACAGATGTAACTTTTGATGCTACTTCATATCGCTAGTATGTAGCTGCTAAATCAGTAATTTTCAAATACCAACATAAATACCAAACCTTTATCCGTGTGGAAGGGAAGCCACAGGGAGAAAAACCTAACTCTTTATATACTTTGTCCGAAGTATAAGCACAAAAAAGAAGCGGTAAGACCGCTTCTTTTTTTGTGCTTATTACAATGCAGATAAATCCAGTTTGTCGAATCCTTCTACAAGACTCTGAGCGATTCCAGTGATAATTTCAAGATCTCTTGGTGTATGTCCCTCTAGGTTTAGAACCATTACCGGATCATGCAGAGACGCTCTCAACAGCATCCAGCCGGTGCAGACACCGCTAAAGCGAATACGGATACCTTCATAGGATTTTGGAAGCTCAAAACCGGACTGAAGGGCTCTCTTTTTGAACGTTTCCAGTACAGATGTACCATAGGCGTGGAAATCATCGGTCAGAATCGGGAAACGTACTTCACGATCTGCATATTCTGTGCAGAGGTTCGCAATGAAGTGATCAATGGTTTTGCCTTCACGTTTTGCTTTTGCAACGGCGATAACAAGTTTAACAGCCAGATAAGCGCCGTCATCCAGATAATAATTTTCTTTGAGACAACCATGTCCGGAAGTTTCCATAGCCAGCGGGCTTACGATGCCTTCGGCATTCAATTCTTTACATTTGTTGATGACGTTTTTATAGCCACGCATATAGCACAGATGCTTCAGCCCAAGATCGTTTTCGAGAAAATCGGTAAGACGATCGGAAGTAACAGAATCTGTAATGATGGTACTTCCGGGGTAGTCCGGTGCCAGGATGGCTGCTATCATTGCAATGATGGAATCGCGGTTGATCGGTGTACCGTCAGATAAGACAGCAGACATACGGTCTACATCGGTATCAAAGATCAGGCCCAGATCAGCACCTGCAGCGACTGTTGCATCACAGATTGCCTTCATGGCATCTTTGTTTTCCGGGTTTGGAATATGGTTCGGGAATGTACCGTCAGGCTCCAGGAAGTTACTTCCGGTTGTATCCGCACCAAGTTCATCCAGTACTTCTTTAACAAAAAAACCACCGGCACCATTTCCGGCATCTACAACAATTTTCAAATTTTTCAGTGGCGCATCATAATTATCTGCGTTTACACCATCACAGATCTTCATGCAAAGATTTGCACTGTATAAGGAAATCAGTTCAAATTCTGTAAAACGGTTGTTATCCGTTGGCAGAGGCTCCTCCAGTACAGAAGGATCCATGCTGTCAGAGAGTGTGGATGCAATTTCAAGAATTGCTGTGATATCATCATGTTCCAGACCGCCTTCGTGATCAAAAAATTTCAGACCGTTCCGATTGAATGGCAGATGACTTGCTGTGATCATGCAGGCCCCGTCATATCTGGTTTCCGGATAAACAATAGACATAAACATGGCAGGTGTGGAGGCCATGCCGCAGTCAGACACATAGATGCCTTCGTCAAGCATGCCGCGGATTGCCTGCTTTTTAATTTCAGGGCCGGTGATTCGGGAATCAGTGCCGACACCTACAATACATTCTTCCGGGGCAATATTTTTTTTCTTTAACAGCCAGATGGCAAAGGCACGTCCGATGAGATATGCTGCTTCTGAAGTCAGGGTGACATGTTCTCCTTCAATTCCTTCGCAGGCAATACCACGGACGTCGCTGCCGTTTTGTAGTTTCATTAATTCTGATTTTGTAATAGACATAGATTTGCTACTCCTTTTACATTGTCATACGGATAGATTCCGTACATATTAGTTCCAGTAAATTATAATTCAGAAACAGTATGAATACAAGTCTGAGGAAAGAAAAGCCTGATTTGGCAAAAAATAGAAAGAAAGATGGAAAATTATGTAATATATAATAAAAATCTATAAATAATTTATAAAAAAAATTACAGATACATATTGGTAACTGAGTAAAAAAGTAGTATACTATACTTTGTGGTTAGGTGAATTGAAAGGAGTGGGGAAAATGTTTAAAAAATTCACAAATGGCTGTGTAAAACTTGTGCAGAGATTTCTGCCTGACGCATTTGTCTTCTGTATTATTCTGACAATCGTCGTATTTATCGCTGCAATGCCGGTAGCCGGCATGAACCCAATCGAGGTGGCAAATGCCTGGGGTTCCGGTGTATGGGGTCTGTTAGCATTCTCAATGCAGATGGCTCTTGTACTGGTACTTGGTAGTGCATTGGCGAATGCACCAGCCATCAAGAAACTTATTGTCAAACTCGCAGGAGTACCGAAAAAACCGGTAGGAGCAGTGGCTTTTGTTACAGTGATTTCCGCAATCTGCTGCTTTATCAACTGGGGATTCGGTCTGATCATCGGTGCATTACTTGCAAAAGAAGTTGCAAAGAAGATCAAAGGACTTGATTATCGTCTGATCATTGCAGCTGCATATTCCGGATTCGTTATCTGGCATGCAGGTATTTCCGGATCTATTCCGCTTGGCATGACAGCATTAAACGCAGATGGTGTTGTAGATAACACTGCTGGGGCTGTTACGGAAATCGTACCGACCTCTCAGACAATCTTCTCAGCATGGAACCTGATCATGGTTCTGGCAGTGGTTGTAGTCGTTGCTTTTGTAAATGCAAAAATGCATCCGGATCCAAAGGATGTTGTATCTATTGATCCGAAATTATTAGAGGATGCACCGGATAACACAGAAGTAAAAGCAAGAAAAGATCAGACTCCGGCTGAAAAACTGGAGAACAGTATGGTTCTTTCTTATATCGTTGTAGTCATCGGTGCAATTTATCTGATTTATTATTTTGTAAATGCAGGTTCTATTCTGAATGCGTTATCACTGAATATCGTAAATCTGATCTTCCTGATCCTTGGTATTGCGTTCCATAAGACGCCGATCAGTTATGTCAGAGCGATTACAGAGTCTGCAGAAAGTGCAGGAGGAATCATTTTACAGTTCCCATTCTACGCTGGTATCCAGGGTATGATGGTTACGGTAGGTTCCAATGGTGTATCTCTTGCATCTGCTATCAGTACAGCATTTGTAAATATTTCTACACCACGTACGTTCCCGGTACTGTGCTATCTGGCAGCTGGTATTGTAAACTTCTTCGTGCCGTCAGGCGGTGGACAGTGGGCTGTTCAGGGTCCGATCATGATGCCTGCCGGTCTGGAGCTTGGTGTTACACCGGCAGTTACTGCTATGGGTATCGCCTGGGGTGATGCATGGACAAATATGCTGCAGCCGTTCTGGGCGCTTCCGGCACTTGGTATCGCTGGCCTGGGAGCAAGAGATATCATGGGTTACTGTGCGATTGTATTGATTGCATCCGGTATTGTGACAGCACTTGGTTTCCTGTTCCTGGTACCGTTGCTGGCATAAAATAGAACGTAATTAATGTAAAACCAATAACCACAGAATGTAGCGAAAACGGATTGTGAATGTCCGTTTTACAAATAGTTCTACAATTAAATGTAGATTAGAAAAATTGAATATGTAAAAATATTTAGAAAGATTGTTTTTAAACGTATGGAAAATGTAACGATTGTCAGCCACCTTACTCCGCAGGAGTGGAAAAAATCCTGGGAGGATAAAGTGGTGGAAGATACCAAACAGAATATGCGGGCCTACCAGCAACAAAACTGTTACTGGGGGCATTTTAAAAATGACAGGGATTTTACAATCTGTCATCATAAGGAATTCGAGATCAAGGGAATGAGCCTGGGACTTTATTTCAATGGCCGGATCGAGGATGATGAGCGGGGCTGTAAGATCGTAGGAAAGTTTGGAAAAAAGCATTCAGCCAATTTATTTCTTGGGATGGGAGCAGCACTTTGTATAGCGGCCATTATTGGTGCAACTGCACGACAGGATATTGAGGTATCCATTGTGGCGACGGTACTGCTTGCAATCCTTGTGGTGGTCTATATGGCAAAACCCAAGAAAGGGCAGCAGCGGATTTTAAATCAGCTGGAAAAGATTTCTTTTGATTCCAGGTATCATAAGAAGGGAAGTCATAAGGCAGCTGCAAAACCAGAGAAAAAGAAAAAACGCACCATGCGGGAAAAAGCAATGGTAACGATGGATTAGATAATTCATCAAATATAAAAAGATGTGAGTTCTGATGACACAGAGCGCACATCTTTTTTTGAACGCAGGTCGCAAAGCGACTGCGTTCATGAGCAAGTAGCGAAAGCGGATTGCGAATGTCCGCTTTACCGCAGGTCGCAAAGCGACTGCGTTCATTAGCTGTCTACGCTGACAAAATCCGTATCCACGTTGATATAGGGCAGCGTAAAGATAAATTCTGTACCAACACCTTCTGTGCTGATGACATTGATATTTTCATGATGGGCATGTACGATTTCTTTAACGATGGCCAGCCCAAGACCGGTTCCCTTTTTGTCTTTCCCACGGGAAGCATCCGTTTTATAAAAACGTTCCCAGATACGTCCGATACTTTCCTTTGGAATCCCGATTCCTTGATCTTTGACTGAGACAAATACTTTTCCGTTCCGCAGTGTTGTCTCAATGGTGATCTCGGAATTGCTGTGGCTGAATTTGAATGCATTATCTACCAGATTGTGCATGACCTGGTCAATTTTAGCACTATCTGCTTTGACATAAAGTTCCTCTCCGGTAAGAATCAGATGGAAGGAAACCATTTTTTCTTTACAGCGTCCTTCAAACATCAGAAGCGTTCGTTTGATCAGTGCATTCAGATCAAAAACAGAGAGATCCAGATAAGTACCCTTTGTGCCATATTTGTTTAGCTCCAGCAGACTCTGGGTCAGTTTCTCGAGACGTTCCGATTCGAATATAATGACATCCAGATATTTTCCCTGTAGTTCCGGTGGAATCGTGCCGTCGGCCATGGCCTGCGCATAACCTTTGATGGAAGTCAGCGGTGAGCGAAAATCATGGGAAACATTGGAAACAAACTTGTGTTGGTCGTTTTCCAGGGCATTCAGTTCCAATGCCATAAAATGCAGGGTATCGGCAAGTGTGCCGATCTCATCCTGGCGTTCCATCTCCAATGCTGTGTCAAAATTACCGTCCGCATAGTTTCTTGCGGCCCGGATGATTACCTGAAGTGGGCGATAGACTGCAAAAATAAATGTCAGCAGAATGATCAGTGCCAGAAGCAACAGAAAAATCAGGGACAGATAAAATCCGTTTAGCAGATCATACTGTAAAGTAGTGATATGCGACAGCGGAAGACAGATGATAGCGTAGCAGGTTACTTTGTAACTCCGGGTAATGGGAGTATAGACCGTCAGTACATCATCGTCATAGTGATCATAAAAAGTTCCGATGGAATAATTACTGCCACTGAAATCCAGAATATCAAAATCTTTGATGGATTCTGTTTCAGACGGCCGGATATATTGTTCAGAAGTAATCAGGACACGACCACCAGTGGTGACAATATAGATGTCCGCATCCAGATAACTGCTGACAGCCGCAATCTGTTTTTGAAATTCTTCCAGCGTCAACTCAGATCGATAGTAGCTGTTTCCGAAAGAATCTGCAATCTGACTGCTTTCCCGGCGCAAGGCAGCAGCGTAATACTGCTCCAGATAATTCTGATTGTAATGTGCGGTAAAGGTCGAGATCAAGATAAATCCCAACACAGCAAAAATAAGATAGGAACCGATCATTTTAAATAATAGCTTATGTTTCATATGTAAGTGCTACCGGTCAGGGGCTAGCGGCGTTCGAATTTATAGCCGATGCCCCAGACAGTGGTAATCCCCCAATGTTCGTGATCTTTGATTTTTTCCCGGAGACGTTTGACATGTACGTCCACCGTCCTGGTATCGCCCAGATATTCATATCCCCAGATGTTGTCTAACAGCTGTTCGCGGGTGAATACCTGATTCGGGGAAGAGGCAAGAAAATACAGCAGTTCCAGCTCTTTTGGCGGCATATCAATAATCTGTCCATAATACATAACGGAATAGTTGGTCAGATTGATGACCAGATCCGGGTATTCGACACATTTGATATCCGGTTCTTCTTTTTCCGGTTTGACAGCCTGGTAGCGGCGTAGCACTGCTTTTACCCGGGCGACCAGTTCTTTGGAATCAAATGGTTTAATGATGTAGTCATCTGCACCAAGTTCCAGTCCCAGCACTTTATCAAAGACTTCCCCTTTGGCGGAAAGCATGATGATAGGCACGTTGGATTGGGTACGGATTTCACGGCAGACCTGATAGCCATCGATGCCCGGAAGCATCAGATCCAGCAGAATCAGATTTGGCTGATAAGTTTTAAATTCATGCAGGGCAGATTCTCCGTCTTCCACAATCTTTGTATCATAGCATTCTTTTAGCAGATAGAGGGAGATCAGTTCAGCAATATTGGCATCGTCGTCGACGATGAGGATTTTTTGTTTGACTGCCATAGGGGCCTCCTGTGTTTAGTATACTTAAAAATTTCAGAGCCATCTCGACATTGTTACACAATATCGAGATGTGGCTTCTCGCCAAAGAGTCTTACAAGTATAAATCATGCGAGCATGATTCGTATTTATACTTGCAATCCTCATGGTTCTGAAATTATTCAAACTCTGCAATAGTTACACCGGCATCCCCCTCACCAAATTCTCCAAGGTGGAATGCTTTGACGTATTTTTGGCGTTTTAAGTGTCCCTGCACAGCTTTGCGCAGAGCACCGGTTCCTTTTCCGTGTACGATACGCACGGATTTCAGATGAGCGAGATACGCATCATCCAGATATTTATCTAATTCCATCAGTGCTTCGTCCACGGTTTTGCCAATCAGATTGATTTCCGGTGAGACAGATAGAGATTTGGACATCTTTAATTTGCCGGCACCGGTTTTGGTGTTGTGCACTGCCGGGGTAGCATCATCATTTACCAATATCAGGTCGCGGATGTTGGTCTGGTATCGCAGGATGCCGGCCTGTACAAAGAGGTTTCCTTTTGCATCCGGAAGTGTGTGTACGGTACCCTTCAGATTCATGCTGAGAATTTTGACGGAATCTCCGAGACGCAGTTTTTTCGGTACATTATGGTTGATCTGCTCTTTCTTCTGGATAGAGGACTTGGATTGGGCTTTTGCCATTTTTTTCCGGATTTTCTCACGGTCCTTTTCCATGGCGGAGGCATCCATATGGGTTTTGCCGTATTTGTGGAAGTTGCGGATGGTTTCATCAGCCAGATCCTTGGCTTCTTTTAAAATAGCGGCGGCCTGTTGGTTGGCTTCCTGCAATACACGGTCGCGGCTGCGGTTTAAGCGCTCCTGTTTTTCTTCTAACTGTTTCTTTAGGGAAGCAGCTTCTTCTTTATAACGGTTGATTTCTGCCTGTTCTTTCTCTATGGTCAGACGGCTCTGTTCCAGATCAGCAATAACATCCTCAAAGTTTTCATTTTCTTTTGTGATCCGGGTCTTAGCATCTTCAATGAGATCTGCCGGAAGACCGATCTTGCTGGAAATCGCAAAGGCATTACTTTTTCCGGGAATACCAATGAGCAGCCGGTAAGTCGGGCTCAGAGTCTGAACGCTGAATTCGCAGCAGGCATTTTCTACGCCGGTTGTGGAAAGGGCATATAGCTTAATTTCACTGTAATGGGTAGTAGCCATAGTACGGATGCCATCCTGACGCAGCCGGTCCAGGATCGAGATCGCCAGCGCAGCACCTTCATCCGGATCCGTTCCGGCACAGAGCTCGTCGAAGAGCACCAGGGACTGAGGCGTCGCATGTTTCAAAATGGAAACAATGTTGGTCATATGGGAGGAGAAGGTACTGAGACTCTGCTCGATACTCTGCTCATCACCGATGTCCGCATAGACATCATCAAAAATAGCCAGTTCGGATCGATCCTTTGCCGGAATATGCAGACCAGCCTGTCCCATCAGGGTGAACAGGCCAACCGTTTTCAGGGAGACTGTCTTACCACCTGTGTTCGGTCCGGTGATGATCAGCAGGTGGAAGGTATCTCCCAGATGCACATCGATGGGAACGACTTTTTTGGGATCCAGAAGTGGGTGACGTCCCTGCCGGATGCGGATGCGTCCTTCTGTATTAAAAATCGGTGCCATACCGTTCTGGATTTTTGCCAGGTTTGCTTTTGCAAAAATAAAATCGAGGTCAGCGAGGATCCGGTAATTATCCAACAGGTATGCGGCATACTGTGCAGTCAGATTACTGAGTTCTGCCAGAACTGCTTCAATGGCTTCCTGTTCTTTTAAAAATGCCTCCTTCAGGTCATTGTTTAATTTTACGACAGACATCGGTTCGATAAACAGTGTGGAACCGGTGGAGGACTGATCGTGGATCATACCCGGAACCTGTCCTTTGTATTCCGCCTTGACCGGCAGACAGTAACGTCCGTTTCGCATGGTGATGACTGCATCCTGCAAATAAGACCGTGTGGTGGAACTGTTTAACAGGTTATTCATGGCACCATGGATTTTATCATTAATATTACGGATGGTGCGGCGGACACTGTGAAGTGCCGGGCTGGCATCGTCACTGATCTCATCCTCTGCCAGAATGCAGCGGCGGATTTCCTCAAGCAACGGTGTCAGCGGTTCCAGTCCCGCAAAAAGTACATCCAGGGAGTCAGCCGGCAGATCGTCGCGGTTTTCTCTGGAATAGGCTTTTGCACGCCTGGTGATCTCCAATAAGGTACAGATAGAGAGTAGTTCTGCTGCATTTAAACAGCCGCCAATCTCCAGTCGTTTCATCTGAAAGCCCGGATCTTTTAATCCACCGAAGGAAATACTTCCTTTGCGGTAAATGCGGGACAGAGCATCTGCTGTCTGAGCCTGCGCATCCGTGATCAGTTGCTTATCTGTCATCGGAACCAGTTCCAGACATCGTTTTTTTCCGGCATCTGAAGTTGCCTGCTCTGCAAGCAGCTGAATGATTTTGTCATATTCTAAAACTTTTAAAGCTTTTTGATTCATAAACTCCTCCATGTTATAACGGTATATTCCTGCATCGGAACAGTTCCATTTTAACGCATAATGAAAGAAGTGAAAAGTGAAAGTTCTATTAAAACTTTTCAGTTGCATAAGAATTACAGAAAACGTATAATAAGTGCAGGCGAGTTTGAAATATCTGACTTGAAGTTACCAAAAGAAACAGGTGCGGAGAGGTGCTTTGCAGTGGATAAAAAGAAACAGGAAGAATATCATTTTGTAAAAGAGCATATTAAGAAAATACCTATTGACCGGAAAAAACTGCGTACACGGCTGTTTGGAACGATTTTACTGGCCGTTCTGTTTGGCGTGGTGGCAGCAGCGGTATTTGCAGCACTCAGACCAGTATTTGACAATCTGCTTTACCGGAAGGACAATACTGTGGTGATTTCCGGAGAGGATGAAATTTCGGAAGAAACACCGGAAGAAAACGCACCGGTCTATATTACGGAGACGCAGCTCATGGAACCGGAGGATTACCAGGTGTTGCAGAATAAATTATATGCCATTGGCCGGGAGGCGAATAAATCCGTAGTAGCAGTCCGGGGAATCGGAGAGGCTACAGACTGGTTTGATAATGCCTATGAAACAGAGAGTCAGGGAACCGGCATTATTGTAGCGGACACCGGTGATGAGTATCTGGTGGTGACGGAGAAGAAAGTGATCTCAGATGCCAGTCAGGTAGAGGTGACCTTTTACAATAACGATACCGCTTCCGCGGTACTGCAGGCTTATGACGAAAATACAGGGATTGCCATGTTGTGTGTGGAAAAACGGCAGTTGTCAGCAGATACCACTAATCAGGTGGCAGCTGCGACACTCAGCAGTTTTTCTGCATTGTCTCAGGGAACCATTGTGATCGCTATCGGCAGTCCGCTGGGGGAACCATTTTCCATTCTGACCGGAAATGTCACATCCAGCAGTTATGAGGTGTCCACCGTGGACGCGAACTATAAGGTGATTTCCACTGATATCAATGCCAGCGATGCAGGAAGCGGTGCGCTGATCAATCTGAAGGGTGAAGTGGTTGGACTGATGCTGCAAAGTTACAGCACGCGGGAGGCACAGAGTACGGTGACTGCTATCAGCATTTCTCAGATCAGCAAACTTTTGGAAAAAATGTCAAACGGAGAATCACCGGCTTATCTTGGGTTGGAAATCTGTACGGTGACAGCGGAGATCGCAAAATCGAATGAACTTCCGAAGGGCATATATATTAAACAGGTGTCTCCTGATTCACCGGCAATGCAGGCCGGCATTCAGGTGGGAGACGTGCTGACCAAGATTGACAGTAAGGAGATTCTGACTGCAGAACAGTATGAGGACTGTATTATGAATGCAAAGGACGGACAGCAGAGTACCGTCACCGTCAAACGGATGGGTGCAGATGGGAAATATCAGGATCTGCGTTTCAAAGTTGTATTTGGTACGCTGCAGGAAAATTAGCAGACGGAATAGTAAATAGCAATCGTATAGATTTTAGTTAGAAAGGATACCCATAGTGGGGATTGTGAGGAAAATGAGATTTATTGAAACATTACGTGAAGGCGAGAGAATCAGTGAGGTATATTTGTGCAGACACAAACAGACTGCTATGACAAAAGCAGGAAAGCCGTATGATTCGCTGACACTTCAGGATAAAACAGGTACACTGGACGCAAAAATCTGGGATGTATCTTCTAATGGTATCGAGGAGTTTGATTCTCTGGATTATATTTATGTCATGGGCGACGTGACCAGTTTTCAGGGTTCTCTGCAGCTGAATGTGAAACGAGTAAAAAAAATGGCAGAAAGTGATGTGAATCCGGCAGATTATCTGCCGGTCAGCGAGTATAATATTGAGGAGATGTATCAGAAACTTCTTGCATATATCGATCAGATGAAACATCCATATCTTAAGCAGCTGGCAGAATCCTTTTTCAAGGATGCGGACTTTGCAAAACGTTTTCAGTTCCATTCCGCGGCAAAAAGTGTGCACCATGGATTTGTAGGCGGACTGTTGGAGCATACATTGCATGTGACACAGATCTGTGATTTTTTCTGCAATCTGTATCCTATGCTGAACCGTGATCTGCTGCTGACCGCAGCCATGTTCCATGACGTTGGAAAATTATCCGAACTGTCCACTTTCCCGGCAAATGATTACACGGATGACGGACAGTTACTTGGTCATATTATGATCGGAGCAATGGAAGTTCAGAAACATATCGATCAGATTGCAGGTTTCCCCAAGCGGACAGCATCTGAGCTGATACATTGTATCCTGGCGCATCATGGGGAACTGGAATATGGTTCACCGAAAAAACCGGCTCTGGCAGAAGCTATCGCACTGAGTTTTGCGGATAATTCCGATGCAAAACTGGAAACTATGCGGGAAGCACTTTCCAACATTCCGGAGAACAGCCTGGAGTGGCAGGGCTTCAACCGCTTCCTGGATTCCAACATCAGAAGAACAGGTAAGTAATTATGCAGAAGAATGATGAATTGATTTTGAAAATAGAAGATATGGGTGTGGACGGTGCCGGTATCGGAAAATCGGACGGCATGACTTTTTTTGTCAAAGATGCTGTTATCGGTGATGTGGTGCGGGCGAAGATTATCAAGTTGAAAAAGACGTATGGCTATGCCAGGCTGATGGAACTGTTGGAGGCATCGGCGGATCGTGTGGAACCGAATTGTCCGTATTACAGACAGTGTGGCGGGTGTCAGATTCAGGCATTGTCTTACGAAAAACAGTTAGAATTCAAAGAAAATAAGGTGCGTAATAATCTGGAACGCATCGGTGGATTTACGAAAATTCCGATGGAACCGATCGTTGGTATGGATGAGCCGTATCATTATCGAAACAAAGCACAATTTCCGGTGGGAACGGATAAAGAAGGTCATATTGTTACCGGCTTTTATGCAGGAAGAACGCATACGATTATTCCAAATCGCGACTGTGCGCTCGGGCTTCCGGTAAACAGGGAAATTCTGGATATTGTCATTGATTTTATGGAAAAATATCATATTTCCGCATACGATGAGAAAACCGGAAAAGGACTGGTGCGTCATATACTGATCCGATGTGGATTTTCCAGTCAGGAAAAGATGGTTTGCCTGATCATTAATGGAAAAAGTCTGCCGCACGGGGAAAAACTGGTGGAAGCATTGCGAAAAATTGATGGTATGACAAGTATTTCCCTTAATTGCAATACCGAGCGCACCAATGTGATTCTGGGTCACAAGACCATCGTGCTCTGGGGGCAGGAATATATCACAGATCAGATTGGAGATATTTCTTATGAAATTTCACCAGTATCCTTTTATCAGGTCAATCCGGTGCAGACGGAGAAGTTGTACGGACTGGCACTGGAATATGCAGATCTGCACGGGGAAGAGACTGTGTGGGATCTGTATTGCGGTATCGGAACAATCTCCCTGTTCCTGGCTCAGAAAGCGAAACAGGTGTATGGCGTGGAGATTATTCCACAGGCCATTGAAAATGCGAAGCGCAATGCTGTAAAGAATGGCATCGAAAATGCAGAATTTTTTGTCGGAAAATCAGAGGAAGTGCTGCCGGAGTTTTATGAAAAAGAAGCGGCAGCAGGACGGAAGGCGCATGCGGATGTTATTGTGGTGGATCCGCCGAGAAAAGGATGCGATGAAAAATTACTGGACACTATTGTGAAGATGGCACCGGACCGGGTGGTCTATGTCAGCTGTGATTCCGCGACGCTGGCCCGGGATCTGAAGATACTGTGTGAGCAAGGGTATGAACTGAAACGTGTACGAGCGGTGGATCAGTTTTGTCATACCGTGCATACAGAAGCGGTGTGTTGTCTGCATCGGGTGAACATGTAGAAATTCCTTACCGCACGTAAAAAAAGATTTCTGTAATATACTCACGTTCATCTCCGGAGGAGATGTAATCATTGATACAAAATTCATAGGAGTCGGAAATAATGTTAAGATTCTGTTCTTTGCAATAGTCCAACAGTTTTTTATAAGAATAGTCCACAGATTGATACGTGCCGTAATGATAGATACTTACGGCACGTCCTTTTGGGAGTATCATAATATTTTTCACATTTTTTGTCTTTTCAATTGGCAGAAAAGCAATGTTTGCTTCGGTATATCGGCCTTCTAAAATGTGCTTGTATGGAACAATTACGCCCGTCTGAAAGAATATTGGAAGGGCGTCTTTGAGCGCCTGAGAAAAGCACTTCTTTGTAGCGATGCTTATTTCACTGAAAGAGTGTGGCGCATCTACTTCCGCATAGAGAAGGTAGTTGCGATTTATCTCTTTGATCGTAACCTCCTGGTTTCGGTCGCGCACTTCTTTTACATTTTCCATTTGCTCGCATCTGTGAGCAAGACGATTTCGAACCAATTGTAAATGTCTGATTTGCTGATCGAGTACGGTCAATTGTTTTCTCAATGCGATCAATGACGTATTGATCGTATACGTTTTCATATGTTCCTGGATCTCTCCAAGTGAAAATCCCATTTCTTTCATAATTAAAATTGTATCCAGATAGTCGATCTGACTCGCTTTATAATAGCGATATTTATTATCCGGATCCACATATGCCGGACGAAACAGCCCGATTTTATCATAGAAAATCAGTGTCTGCTTTGAGATATTCTGATATCTTGCAAGCTCACCGATGGAAAACATATCTTTCATATAAACCTCACCTTGACACTATAGTTACTATATCCTTTATTGTATATTCATAGAAAGAAATTAGCAAGTAGGAGGCGTATAGAAATGAAATGTTTTGAAGAAAAAATGTCTTATCCACAATTTTTAAAATATCTTGTCCCGTCAGTGCTGACCATGATCTTTTTGTCTTTTTACACAACAATAGATGGATTTTTTGTATCCCGTTATGCCGGCTCGGATGCACTCGCAGGGATTAATATTGTGATTCCGATCACCTGCATTATTTTTGGAACGGCAGTCATGTTTGCAACGGGATCCGCCGCCATCATAGGTGAGAAGATGGGGCAAAAACGGGAGCAGGAGGCAAATGAGATTTTCACTTTTATCGCGATTGTACTGCTCATACTTTCCCTTGTATTTACAATCGGCGGTATCCTGTTTTTGAAACCGATCTGTATCTTCTTAGGAAGCAGTGAACGTTTGATGGAACATGTAATTCCGTACGCATTTGTGATATTTTTAGGAGCCGTTCCGATGTCATTTAAGCTGTTTTTTGAATATCTTGTGAGGACAGACGGGAGATCACAGATTGGAATGGTAATGTCCTTGACAGGTCTTACTCTGAATGTTGTTTTCGACTATATTTTCGTAGTTGTATTTCGTATGGGGACGTTTGGAGCTGCGTGGGGAACATTTCTTTCCATTACAGTCAGCATGATAATTGGTTTGCTTTATTTTCTGAAGTACAGTCAGATCAGGTTCTGTAAGCCGAACGTAAATTGGAAAGTTCTTTTGAAATCCTGCACGAACGGAAGCAGTGAAATGCTGACGGAATTGTCTACCGGTATCACTACATTTTTATTTAACATTATTATTATGAAATACTTTGGGGAAGACGGAGTTGCGGCTGTGACGATCATCATGTACATTTATTATTTCTTTATTTCCTTTTATATGGGAATTGCCGTTGCAACAGCTCCGGTCGTCAGCTACAATTATGGAGCTCAAAATTACGGGAAAATTAAAGAAACAACGCGCTACAGTTTTATTACGATTGCCATCAGCTCCGTGTTGATCCTGGCAGTATCTTATATTTATGGAAAAGATATCATTCACTTATTTGTCGGGGATGGAAATGTGTTCTCACTGACCTGGGATGGGTTGAAGCTGTTCAGTACGGTTTTTGTGTTTATCGGTCTGAATGTATTTCTTTCCGGATATTTTACTGCACTGGGAAATGGATTTATTTCGGCAATAATCTCATTGCTGCGTTCGTTGTTCCTTGTCGTTATATTTATACTGGTTCTTCCAAAACTGATCGGTGTGTCCGGTGTCTGGCTGACAATGCCGATGTCGGAAGCTGTGACAATTTTCATTGCAATTTACCTGTATCGGACATACGGAAAGCATTTCATGAAGGAAAAATAGGTATTCGATAAGATTTTTTGTTTTGATAAGTTTTTCTTATCGTGTACATAAAAAAGAAATTTAAAATCTTCAAAAAAATATTGTGCAAGATATATGATGCATGGTAATATAAGACATATAAGAGTACAAAATAAAAAAGCAGGAGGATTACGATAATGGAGAAATTATTAATTTTAAATCCGGGTTCTACTTCTACCAAAATTGCTTATTATGAGGATGAGAAGCAGATTTTTGTGGAGAGCATTTCCCATTCCGCAGATGAAATCGCAAAATATGACCTGATCGTTGATCAGTATGAGTTCCGTAAAGATATGATCATGGAAGTTCTGAAAGAGAAAAATGTAAAACTTGAGGAACTGACCGGAATCGTTGCCCGTGGTGGTTTACTTCCGCCTCTTCAGGCAGGTGCTTACCGTGTAAACGACGATATGGTATGGCAGCTGAAAAATAAACCGGCGATGGAGCATGCTTCTAACCTTGGTGCTATTATTGCAGATGCAATCGCAAAACCACTGGGGATTCCGGCTTTCATTTATGATGGTGTAACCGTTGATGAGATGATGCCGATTTTGAAGATCACAGGTTTGAAAGAACTCAGCAGAAAGGGGATCGGACACAACCTGAATACAAGAGCGGCAGCCATGAAATATGCCCGCGAGCATGGAAAAGAGTATAAAGACTGCAAGCTGATCGTGGTACATCTCGGTGGTGGCATTTCTATAACATTGCAGTATGGTGGAAAAGTGGCCGATATTATCAATGATGAGGATGGTCCATTTGCTCCGGAGCGTGCAGGGGGTCTTCCATCTCAGGATCTGATCAAATATTTCGGACAGAGTGGCATGACTGCAAAAGAGATGCTCAGGAAAATGAAGAGCCGTGGCGGTCTTGTAGCACATCTTGGTGTTAACGACAGTCGTGAAGTAGAGAAAATGATCGAGAATGGTGATGAGCATGCAAAACTGATCTATGATGCGATGGCATTAAACGTAGCCCGCAAGATTGGTGAGGAAGCTGCCACTGTCGCAGGTGATGTGGAAGCAATCATCCTGACAGGCGGAATTGCTTATTCTGAGTATTTCACAAGCGAAATAAAGAAAAATGCAGAGTGGATTGCACCGGTGATCGTATATCCGGGCGAGAACGAGATGGAATCTCTGGCACTTGGCGGACTTCGTGTGCTGCGTGGACAGGAAGAAGCACATGAGTTTGTAAAAACGGAGTAATCATAGTCTGCATACATCATATTTGAACGCAGGTCGCAAAGCGACTACGTTCATGAGCAAATAGCGAAAGCGGATTGCGAATGTCCGCTTTATTTACCGGGAAATGGATTGCATTTTCAGGTAAATAAAAGGGAGTATTATTTATATAGAGCCGCCGTGGCAACGGTATTATCTGATTAGTACAGATAATACCGTTGCCACGGCGGCTTCTTTTATTGCGGCACGCTTTCTTGCCGGAAATCGTGACCGATCAGGATGCAATTGTGCGAATCGGAGTTTTTGTCACTCTGGAACCGTGCGCAATCGGTTTCCACTCTACTTTCTTGAACATTGCCATGAAAGCGATGGGAATATAAGTCAGCATATAGATCGGAAATGTGAACATATAGCCGATTTTTCTGTACCATGCCATATGGATATGTTTCCACTCAGTTAATGTGGTATAGATTCCAAGTACCAGCATTGCAGCAGAGGTATTGACCGTGAATTTTCCGACACAGAGCAGGGCAGATGTGAAATCCTGAGCGGTCAAAAGTGCCAGAATGGTCAGGGTAAGTCCTGCAAAAGTAGCTATCATAGTCAGAATAAAGGCCGGTAAATTGGACATCAGCATGTCAAAACAGGAGAATCCTCCTTTTTTGCCGACCTTTGATAATAACTGTCGGCCATACTTTTTATATACTTGAAAATAACCTTTTACCCAGCGCATACGCTGATGCCAGGATACGGAAAGTCTGGTCGGTTGCTCATCATAGAATTCTGCGCGCTCACAGTAACCAATTGTTACACCGTTTGCGATGCAGTCAGCGGTAAATTCAATATCTTCCGTTAACAGGAAGAAATTCCAACCATCATTTTTCTCAATGAGTTCACGGGAAATCATATAGCCGGTGCCGGATACCATACAGCTGTTGCCGATACGCATTCTGCCGCGGTTTAAAAACTGTGCTTCATGTAAAAACCAGAGACCGTAACCATGGGAAATCCAGTTATCACCAAAGTTTTTGGAATTACGGTAGCTGGTGACGGCATCATATCCGTCATTGAAGGTCATATTCATTTCTTTTATGTAATTTTCGTCCAGCAGATTATCTGCATCAAAGATAAAAAATCCGTCGTAATCTTCCAGATTATCACTGAGGGAAATCTGATCCAGCAGGTACTTTAAGGCATATCCTTTTCCAATCTGGACCCGGTTAAAACGTTCATATACATAGGCACCGTGTGCATAAGCAATTTCAGCAGTGGTATCGGTGCAGTTGTCCGCAACGACGTAAATATCCACCAGTTCGGACGGGTAATTCTGTGCGCGAATGCTGTCAAGCAGTCCACCCAGGACATTTTCTTCATTTCTTGCTGCAATCAGTACGGCGTAACGGTGCATCTGCAAAGGCTTGTGTGTTTTTTCTTTTTTAATATAAGGTGCAATCAGGTAGACAATCTGATAAGAAAAACATGCGATAAATGCAAATAAGATTGACCAGTTGATCACACGGGTGATAGTAACCAGCATAATTGTTTCCTCCCTGTACGTTTTTTCGTTGTACCTAATATAGCAGGCAAATGTTAGGATTTATAATTACAATCATTAACAAATCATTAAGAAACCCTGTTGAAAATATAAAGACTTTATCTTTTTGGTTATCTTCATAAATCGTTAAGAATTTGGCGTGGTTTCCGGAAAGAATTGTCTGTTAAAGTGTCAGCATAAAGGAATTGCGGGAAACATTCCTTTTCGAATGCATGCAAATCGAGTATAATGGCGGGGAGGTGAAAAATTATGATAAATATTTTAGTATGTGATGATGACAAAGATATCGTAGATGCCATTGAAATCTATCTGGCCCCGGAAGGGTACCGGATCTTAAAAGCATATGATGGTATTCAGGCAATCGAGATGATGCGGAAAAATGATATACAGCTTTTGATCATGGATGTGATGATGCCGCGTATGGACGGTATCCGTGCAACCTTAAAGATTCGTGAAGAGTCCAATATCCCGATCATTATCCTTTCAGCCAAGACGGAGGATACGGATAAGATTTTCGGATTAAATGTAGGAGCCGATGATTATGTGACCAAACCATTTAATTCACTGGAGCTTGTGGCAAGAGTGAAATCACAGCTGCGTCGTTATACAAAGTTGGGGACAATGATGCAGGAACCGACGTCGAATGTTTATAAAACGGGTGGTCTGGAGATCAATGATGATATGAAACAGGTGATGGTCGATGGCATAGTTGTAGAAAAATTAACACCAATTCAATATAATATCCTTCTTTTCCTGACAAAAAATAAGGGAAGAGTATTTTCTATTGAGCAGATTTATGAAAATATCTGGAATGAAGATGCTATCAATGCGGATAATACAGTGGCGGTACATATCCGGCATATCCGGGAAAAAATCGAAATTAACCCTAAGGAACCACGTTATCTGAAGGTGGTATGGGGAATCGGCTATAAGATGGAGGATATTAAAGTCGAGTAGAACAGGAGATCCTTATGAAGAAAAAACATTTTTACAGCATGTGGGCGAAGATGCTGACAACAGTGGTCCTGCTGGTGGCTGGCGGGCTGACCGCTGTCTGCGCCGGATGGTCCATTCTTGGATTATATGAGGGCATGAATGTGCAGGAAATTATGAATCCGGTTTCTTATGTGGACAGCGAGCAGGCCCAACGCTATGTGCGACAGGAAGTATATAGTCAGCTGGACAACTTTGCATCTGAAAATAAGATTTTGAATGGAATAGCCTATAACGGTGATCTGACCGTAGATATTTCAAATTTAGATGATGGCGTGAAGGCGGAAAATAAAGATCCGAATCTGGAATACAAATTGTCCGATCTGGATGCGTTTTATAATTCGGATGGTTATCCGTTCCTTCGCTGGCTGACCGAGACGAAAGATGAGTATGTGTATGATGAATACGAAGAAAATGATGTCGTAGATTCCGAAGATGATGAATCATCTGTGGCTGCAACGGAAGCGCAAACAGAATCTGCTGTGGATGGTTCACAGCCGGTTAATATAGAGACAGTGGATATTAGTGACTGGATCAGTGAAAGTGATGATGGCGGTACCGCTGATAACAGACATCCGGAAGCATATGAGTCCTATCAGGTGAAATGTTATAACAATGGTCCGGATGTGTTGTATGGAAACGGACTTGAGATAGAGCAGAAGTTTATTAAGAATATCAACGGAATGACACTGGCAGAGTATGCCAGGACAAGTGATCAGATGAATCTGCTTTCGACTTATTACGACAATCTGCTGGATGCAGCCCGTCAGGTGCATGCACTGGTAGAGCAAAGCCAAAATATTGAAAAACAGTTTGCAAATACGAATGTATATGTATATTTGGTAAATGAAGAAGATGGCAGTGTATTTACCAATGTGCCGGCATGGAAAACGGAGCAGGCAATGTCTCTGATCCAGGTGGAAGAACAGTATCTGACAGAAAATTATTCTGCACCGGATCAGATCTTTTATTTGATGATCGATGAGGCAGCCGGAAAGGTTTCTACTCCGGTGCATTATATGAACGAAGAAATGAAAGAAATCGTCAGTGATGTCCTGGGAGACGGTAACTGGAAGGTCTTTGTAGGGCTGGATACAAATTATCATTGTAAGACATCACCGTCTTATTTTGATTCCATGTTTTATGCATTTTATAAAAATACTTCCGAGCAACTCACATTTCATGGTGCATCGGGAGAAAAGCAGATCAATGTGTTTGTTGCTATGTGGGTGTTCCTGGCCCTTGCAATTGTGATGCTGGTTCTGGTTGCACTGCAGACCGGACGGAAACCGGAGGATGATAAGATTCATCCGGTACTTATGGACAGATTTCCGATAGAACTTTTGATGCTTAAGGATATCATTCTGTGGACATTACTGGTGGTTTTATATGGAACCGGATTTGCTTGTGTCAGCCGTAACAGTAGTTATTATTACAGCATGCTGCCGCAGGTAACGGAAAATGTTATGGTAAGATGTGCCATTTGCGGAGTCCTGGCAACCGCATTGTTTGCCTGGAATCTGAAGAGTTACGGACGAAGAATCAAAGAGGGTAAACTTGGCGGAAGTATCCTTGCAAGTATTGCGCATGCAATAAAAAGAACTGTGGATGCATCCAGAAAAACCATTCAGAATTCTTATCGTGCACAGAAAGCAAACAGACAGCTTCTGATCGCCTATATAGTATTGCTTGGCGTGCAGACAATTTTTATGTGGATCATCTGTGCATTCGGTTTTCATTATGCGGGCGGAATGGCATTTTTCTTCTTCCTTCTGATGATATTGTTTGATATTTTTGTATATCTGAAAATGTTGAAGAGCACCAGTGGAAAAGAAGCCATCAAGGACGGTATTCAACAGCTGGCAGTAGGTAATCTGGATTACCGTATCAATACCGAGCACATGTCGGGAGAAAATCTGGAACTGGCAGAAGAAATCAACAAAGTCCGTGATGGTGTGGAGAAAGCTGTGGATAATCAGATGAAGAGTGAACGTCTGAAAACAGACTTGATCACAAACGTGTCTCACGATATTAAGACACCGTTAACTTCCATTATCAACTATGTGGATATTTTGAAAAGAGAAAATATTCAGGATGAGCGGATTGCCGGTTACATTGAAATTTTAAACAGAAAGGCACTGCGTCTGAAACAGTTGACAGAGGATCTGGTGGAGGCTTCTAAAATCAGTTCCGGAAACATTACACTGACTATGCAGGAGATCAACCTGAAGCAGCTGATCAAGCAGACAAACGGTGAATTTGAAGAAAAATTTGCCGCAAAAAATCTGAATCTGATCTGTGATTTGCCGGAGGAGCAGATGCTGATTCGGGCAGATGGCCGCCGGATGTTCCGCGTTATTGAAAATCTCTACAACAATGCAGCAAAATATGCGATGACCGGAACGAGAGTTTATGTAACTGGAAGTGTGGAAGGCGATACCGTTGTATTTTCCATGAAAAATGTGTCCGAGAGTCCGTTAAACTTCAAAGCAGATGAACTGCTGGAGCGTTTTGTACGGGGAGATGTCTCACGAAGTACCGAGGGCAGCGGTCTGGGCCTTGAAATCGCCCGTAACCTGACAGTAATGCAGGACGGAACATTTGATCTGTACCTGGATGGGGATCTGTTTAAAGTAACGATCACATTTAAGAAGATCAGCAAAGCAGAGCCGAGACCGAAGAACAAACAGACAGAAGTATAACAAACATCGTATAGAAAGACCTGCATATTTTCTGTTCAGGATGTAAGGAACGTATAGGGGACTTTCTTATTCTGTGAAATTATGTCGAAATTTTACGATGAGATTTTCTTGAGAACTGTCATGATTGTGCTACAATCATTGTAACAGTAATAAAGGAGGATTCTATCGTGAAAAAAGTACGATACATGATTTCAGATGCGGCGAATATGATGCAGGTAGAGTCGCATGTGTTACGTTACTGGGAAGAGGAACTGGAGCTGGATGTCCCCCGCAATGAGATGGGACACCGTTACTATACTGAAGAAAATATGCAGCAGTTTAGACAGATCAAGAAATGGAAGGAAGAAGGATATCAGCTGAAGGCCATTAAGATGATGCTTCACAATGAAAATCCGAATCTGGAAGAAGCGAAACAGCAGGAGCACACCACTACTATGTCCGGTGAGACAGAATCTGAGCCGGAAAAGGACGGACAGCAGATGCATGTTGCAGTTTCACATACCAATGCGGCACCGGCAGGGCTGACAAAGCTGGAGCAGTTTCAGCTGATGATGAACGATATCGTGCGAAATGCCATCGCAGAAAACAATCAGGCATTGGGACAGGCTGTATCTGAACATGTCGGAGAGAAAGTGATCAAAGAGATGAATTATCTGATGCAGGAGCAGGAGGAGCAGGAAGAAGAGCGGTTCCGGAAACTGGATGAAGCAATCCGCAGCAGACAGATGAGTCGAAAAGAAAAAAAGCAAAAAGAGAAATTGTCCAGAAGAAAGGAAAAAGCCGGGAAACGACACTTTAGGACAAAAGAAAGTACAGTTTAGAAAAGATAATTTTACTCTGCTTAAAACGAAAAATAGTGTAGCAGCAAAATCGGAGAATTTTTCCACATCCGGCGATCGTGGAGAAATTCTCCGATTTCGTTTTATATAATTACAGATATCCTCCATCGAAGGATATGATCTGTCCGGTGAGGTAGGACGGAGCATCGATGAGCTGCTGCACAAAGTCTGCCACCTCAGATGGTGCCGCAAATCTTCCGGCAGGGATTTCATTTTCCAGTTCTGATCGTTCTTCCGCATCGAAGCAGGCATTCATACGGGTATCGATGACACCGCAGGCGATGGCATTTACCTGGATATTGCTTGGGGCAAGTTCCTTGGCCAGTGCCTGTGTGAACAGGTTCAGTCCTCCTTTGCTGGCGGAGTAAGCCACTTCACAGGAAGCACCGGAGCATCCCCATATGGATGAAATATTGATGATCTTTCCCTGCTTGCGGGTGATCATATCCGGGATTGCGTATTTACTGCAGGAAAAAGCCGAAGTCAGATTGGTGTTCAGTACCTGATTCCATTCCTCGATGCTCATATCCTGAAGCAGGCCGATATGGGAAATACCGGCGTTGTTGATCAGAATATCGATGCTTTCACCCAGAGCACAGATTTCTTCAAACATGGCATGTACCTGTTTATGATCTGAGACATCATAAAAAAGCGGGGTACATGGAACATGATATGTTTCTGACAGTTTGACCGCATACGCATATAAAGTTTCCTTAGAAGAGCGGCAGTTTAAAAAGAGCCGCATACCGCAGGCGGCAAGTTTTTCGGCAATGGCTTTCCCGATTCCGTGGGAAGCACCGGTGATCAATATTGTTTTCATAAAAACCCCTTTGTTAAAAAAATAATCGTATCGATTTTTTATGATTTTGATGCCAGTTTATCATAGAAACAGTCGAATGTAAAATCATGGATGAAAAACTGTGCATCTCTGCAATTCTGTGAAAGCTGTATCAGTGGACATTAGAAAATAATTAATGAATCAATACAAATGAGAGGTTATGATGTGCAAGTGAACGGTAGGTGCGCAAACGTTAAAATGATATAATTAGTCAAAAAACAGGGGGATTTTGTAATGGAGTGTTATGAAATAGGTTCAGTGGTGCGATCTGCGCGGATCCGGCATGGAATGACGCAGGAGGATCTGGCTTTTGGCATTTGTGCAGTGAGTACATTGTCGAAGATTGAGCGAGGTATTTGCAGTCCGAAAATCGGAACTTTTGAGGCTTTGATGGAGCGGATGGGAGAACTTCCGGGGCGTTGTATTCTGCTTGTGGGGGAACAGGAATTGCAGCGTCAGCGAATACAGGAAGAAATTGCACTGGCAATCCGGCTTGGGAATCGTATGCATCTGGTGCAGCAGCTGGAGTTGTACCGGGAACTTTCCGGGGATAATAACCGGCAGGAACAACAGTGGCTCAGTCTGGGAGAAACAGTACTTCACTGGTGGTCTGGCGGGGAAGCTGTTAATATTGAACAATTGTTGCAGCGCATATTGGAGATGAGCGGAATGCCGTTGGCGGATGAGGAGAGCGGATGTCAGGCAGTCGGAAGCTACACAGCATGCGAGATACTGATCCGGCAGCTTCTGGTTGCCTGTCGGAGCGGACTGCGGGAGTTTGACGGAGATATCTTACAGCTTCGCAGGCTGTTGGAGTATCTGACTGCCGCTGATCTGAATCTGAGGTGGCAGAAACAGGCGTATATTTCAGTCTGTTATCAGCTTGCGGATCTCAGTTTCCTGATCGGAGAATACCCCGGTTCTATCAGATATTGCAGGGATGCATTGATTCTTTGTGTGCAGACGGGAGAATTTCGTTATGCTCCAATGCTGCTGTCCCTGTTGGCCTCCGGCATGACAAAACGCGGGGATACAAAAAGAGCAGGAGAGGCAAAAGCCTTTGCCTGTGTGATTGATAAAATGTTAGCAGAACAGAGCTGTCTGCTGAAGTTTATAGAAGGAATATTATAGTAGTTTGTAGTTATGTTCCATAGCATAACTGGAAAATCAGAAAAAATTATAATATTTTATATTTGCGGCATTCACAAATAAAAAAAATGTGCTAAACTAAGAAGAAGTGCAATGGCGCAGATACGGTTCTGGGCAGTTGTCTTCAGATATAGAAAAATAATATTAAGGAGATTAATATAGTATGAATATTGTAGTTTTAGCTGGTGGACTCAGCACGGAGCGGGATGTTTCACTGAATACAGGAACAATGGTAAGTAAGGCATTGCGTTCCAAAGGACATAACGTTATCATGCTGGATGTTTTTATGGGATATCATGAGGAAGAGGAAGATATCACGGATATTTTTAATCATACAGAAGAAGCAAGTGCAGATGTTGCGCAGATTCCGGGTGAAGCACCGGATATTGCACAGGTAAAAGCAATGCGAAAAGATCAGTCAGCATGTTTCTTCGGACCGAATGTAATTAAAATCTGTCAGGCAGCAGATATTGTATTTATGGCACTGCATGGAGAAAACGGAGAGAACGGCAAGATACAGGCAGCCTTTGATCTGTTTGGTATCCAGTATACAGGCAGCCGTTATCTGGGAAGTGCCCTTGCCATGGATAAAGGAATTTCAAAAAAAATGTTTGAGGCAGCTGGTATTCCGACACCGCACGGTATTGCAATGAGTAAAACACAGCGTCATACTCCGTTTTCAGAGACCGGGTTAACACTTCCGTGTGTTGTAAAACCATGCTGTGGCGGCTCCAGTATCGGTGTTACGATTGTCCGTACTGCAGATGAATATGAAGCTGCACTGGATGAGGCTTTTAAATATGAAGACAATATCGTGATCGAGAGTTATATCTGTGGACGTGAATTTTCCGTAGGTGTCATCGATATGCAGGCACTTCCGGTTATTGAAATCGCTCCGGTAGAAGGCTTTTATGATTTCAAAAACAAATACAAAGCAGGAAGTGCGGTAGAGACCTGTCCGGCAGATCTGCCGGAAGAAGTAGCAAAGGAAATGCAGAAACATGCAGTGGCAGTCTGCCGTGAACTTGGTCTGGATTCCTATGCGCGGATGGATTTCCTGTTGAATGAGAACAATGAGATGTTCTGCCTGGAAGCAAACACACTGCCGGGGATGACAGCTACCAGCCTGCTTCCGCAGGAGGCAGCCGTGATTGGCATCAAGTATGAAGATCTGTGCGAACGATTGATTCAGATTTCACAGGAAAAATACGGAGGAAAACATGAATAATCATACATTACAGCAGATGACACTGGAAAATATCGCACGAGCATGCGGCGGTACTTATGTGGGAGAGGATACCCTGCGTGGCAGTGAAATCACCGGCGCAGTCATTGACAGTCGTCAGGTGGAACCGGGCTATCTGTATATCCCGATCCGCGGCGAGCGTGTGGACGGTCACCGTTTTATCCCTGATGTATTTGAAAAAGGCGCGCTGGCAGTTTTGTCTGAGGAACCGTTGGAAAATCCGGCAGGACCGTACATTCTGGTAGCATCCAGCGAGCAGGCGTTAAAGGATATTGCAGAATTTTACCGCTCCACGCTTGCAATCAAAATTATCGGGATTACGGGAAGTGTTGGAAAAACAAGTACAAAAGAGATGATTTCTGCTGTTTTGGAACATAAATATAATGTCCTGAAGACAGAAGGAAACTTTAATAATGAAATCGGACTGCCGCTGACAATTCTGCGGATCCGCAGAGAGCATGAAGCAGCTGTTGTTGAGATGGGTATTTCCGAGTTTGGCGAGATGCATCGGATCGCTAAAGTAGCAAAACCGGACATCTGCGTTATGACAAATATCGGTCAGTGTCATCTGGAAAATCTCATCGATCGTGACGGTGTGCTCCGGGCGAAATCAGAGATTTTTGATTTCCTGAAACCGGACGGACATATTGTGCTGAACGGAAATGACGATAAACTCATCACGGTTTCCGAGGCACATGGTGTGAAACCGATTTTCTATCATGTAGAAGACGGAACCGCACCGGCAGCGGATATTACATATGAAGTGACAGCTGACGAAATCGAGAACAAAGGATTGCGTGGATTGAATGCAGTATTGCATTTTCCGGAAGAAGATTGTCAGATCCATGAACCGATTCCTGGAGTACACAATGTATATAATGCCTGTGCGGCAGCCTGTGTGGGACGCATCATGGGACTTACAAATGAGGAAATCTGCGAGGGTATCAGTCATGCAAAAACCATTGCCGGACGTACAAATCTAATTACGGTGGGAGAACTGCTGGTTATTGATGACTGCTATAATGCAAATCCGGTATCCATGAAGGCATCTCTGGATGTGCTGGCTCAGGCAGACGGTCGTAAGATTGCGGTCCTTGGAGATATGGGTGAGTTGGGTGAAAATGAGTGTGAAATGCACTATGAAGTTGGAAAATATGCAGCAAATCAGGGGGTTGACGTTTTATTCTGCTGCGGAACACTCAGCGAGGAACTGGCAAAAGGGGCACAGCGCGGACATACACAGGTCATGTATTTCAAAACGCTGGATAAGATGATGCTTGCACTGGTGCCTTACCTGAGAAATGGAGACACCGTTCTGGTAAAAGCATCCCACTTTATGGAATTTTCCAAGGTAGTGGAGGCAATTTGTAAAGCCTGGGAGGAATAAGATAAAAAAGAGCCGGAAGCTTATAAGCTTCCGGCTTTTTCATGGTCCAGCATTTCCTGAATGATATTCTGTGTATAACGTCCCAGAGCACGTTTTTCTTCTTTTGGCAGTTCGTTTGGATAAACCGGCGTACCATACTGAATCGTGACATGGGTTGGTTTTACAAATGGTATGTGATCCTTAATGATGTCACGTGTGTGTGTGATCGCCATTGGAATGATTGGACATCCGGCCTTTTCAGCGATTTTCAGACTGCCTTCTTTAAATGGTGCCATTTCATCGCTGTCTCCGCGGGTGCCTTCCGGGAAAATGCAGATGGAAACGCCTTGTTTGACATATTCGATAGCCTGCAGAATGGTTTTCAGGCTGGCTTTCATGTCATCACGTTTCAGAAACAAGCAGTAAAGTCGTTTCATCCAGATGTTCAGCAGCGGCACTTTTTCCAGTGAATCTTTGGCAATGTAGCCTGTCAGATTTTCGCAGAGTGCATACGTAATAATGATGTCAAAATAGCTGTTGTGGTTTGCCACATACAGCACCGGTGTATCTTTCGGAACGTTTTCCTGACCGATAATAGTCAGTTTAACGCCACAGATCCGGTAGATGACCCGAAATGCCCACTGTACCATCCGCAGACTGCTGATATCACGCAGATGCGGGTTCTTTTTTCCAATCAGCCATTCCACAAATAAAACCGGAATACTGAGAATCAGATAGCATACAGCGAACAAAACGGCGAGAATTGTTCGTAACATAATATTTCCTCCAGATGTTAAATTCAAAAATACTTATCTAGTATAACAGATAGTTTTTCATAAATCCATGCATATTTTTTATTTTCATAAATACAATAGACTAAGAACGTATGTGGGGCAGCAGATGAATAAAAAAAAGAGGATGGTGGCGTATAGAAAAGGAAATACAGAGCAATTGGATGCAAAACGACGAAAATGGAGTGTATTTGTGCTTTTTTCGGCAATTTTTATATGTCTGGTCAGTACAGGCATTGGTGGATGTGGATGGAAGAAGACCGGGGTAGAGAAACTGCGGGATCTGGATTATACCGTGGTAGGAGAAGCGGAATTGCCGGGGGAACTGAAGACAGAAATTGAGGCACGAAAAGCAGAGGATTTTAAAATGACATATCTGCTTGATGATGCGCTGTATATCGTGCATGGTTTCGGAATGCAGGAGACCGGAGGTTACAGCATACAGGTGCAGGCATTGTATCTGGCAGAAAATGCAATTTATTTTGAGACGGATCTTATCGGACCGGAAAATGGCGCCAAAGTGGAAAAATGTGTCAGCTATCCGTATATTGTGGTAAAGACGGAGAGACTGACAGAAAATGTAGTATTCGAATAGGAAATGGGAGTGGATGTAAGTATGGAGCTGAGAACAGAAAAAGTCTATACAGAAGAGAAAAAAGGATCGGCAACAACACAGCTGACGTTTGATGAGACGTATCATCTGCCGGACTATCTGCCGGATTTTTTCTCTGTGATCCTGAGCCGGGGGCAGATTCGTATGGATGAGACAAAATGCAGTCAGGGGCATGTGCAGGTACAGGGGACACTGCAGTTTCGGGTGCTGTACCGAACCGGGCAGAATGAATGGAATATCTGTAGTCTGGAGGGAGAAATTCCATTTCATGAGATGATGACGCTGGACGAAGCAAAGGAATTTGACATGGCGCAGACAGAAGCCATCCTGGAAGATCTGACGGTGCGTATGATAAATGCAAGAAAACTGAATATACGTGCACTGGTGGAGATAAAAGTATGGGCGCGGGAACGAGTGGAACTGAATATTCCGGTGGCGATTGATAGCGAGTATCCTCTGGAAGAATTACATAATACGGAAGTATATCTGGAACTCTGCTATCGGGGCACGGAAAGGTGGAAACTGAAAGAGGAAGTGCGACTGCCTTCCAACAAGCCAAATATCCGCCAGTTGCTCTGGCAGCAGCATCAGCTGCTTGGCAGAGAAATACGGGTAAATCAGGGAAATGTGCAGGTGCAGGGAGAAATCCAGATTTTTTTGCTCTATCTTGGAATGGAAGAAGACCGGCTGCAGTGGCTGGAATTGAGGGTTCCCTATCAGTATGAGATGGATGTGGCAGAGGCAGAGAGCGATATGATTCCCTGTGTGTCCGGGCAGGAACCGGTGATGATCTGCCGGGTTCAGGAGGATACAGACGGGGAGGAACGGATGCTTTTGCTGGAGGCAGATACGCCTGTGGAATTGCGGCTTTACCGGGAAGTGAAACGGGAGCAGCTTGTTGATGCCTATTCACTGGAGAGACAGTTGCAGCTGCAGACAAAGCAGGTGAAATTTCCGCAGCTTCATATGAAGAATAGTGCAAGGTGCCGTGTGAATGACAGTATTGAAATAGAAAAACAGGAAGCTGAGATTTTGCAGCTTGGTGCAGGCTTCGGCACTGTGGAAGCGGAACACTGGGAAGTTACAGAGCAGGGCATTCATGTGGAAGGAACGGTGTGGGTCAGTATTCTGTATCTGACCAGTTCAGATGCGGCTCCGGTAGGAGCTGCGGAAGGTCTGGTGCCATTCCAGTATGATGTAGAGATACCGGAGATGAAGTCCTCTTATCAAGTAGAACTGCAGACGGGTCTTGCACATCTGTCATTTCTGATGAAGAGCGGAACGGAGCTGGAAGTACAGGCCGTGGTGGATATAGAGACGTTGATCACAAAGGAAAAACAGTCTGAACTGATCACCGGAACAGAGGATAGGGAGTATGATATAAACTGGCTGAATCACATTCCCGGTATCGCAGGTATCAGACTGCAGAAGCCGGATGATCTGTGGAATATTGCCAAGAAATTCCATACGACGGTACAGGATATCAAAACAGTCAATGAACTGTCAGAAGAGAAAAGAACAGATGGAATGAAACTTTTGGTTGTGAAAAAATAACGTATAAATATTACAAAAATATTACAAAATAGTATGAAATATTTCTAAAATGGTGTTCTTTCGGTTGAAATTGTGACAGAGAGGTGTTATAATCCATAAGGAAACGAAAAAAGGAACACTTACGAAGGAGTATTTCAATATATGAAGAAGAAATTAATTGCAATGGGATTGGTTGTTGTTCTTGCGATTTCTGGTACACAGATGGCAGGTGCAACCACTCTTTCAAAGGCAAAAAACCAGAAAAATCAGGCACAGAGTAATTTGAATTCTGTAAACAGTCAGATTGACAGCATTAAGAGCCAGCAGTCAGCACTGCAGTCTCAGATTGATCAGGTAGATTCTGAACTGGTACAGGTATTAGTAGATTTAGATGTTGTAGCCGGCGAGATTGAAAACAAGAAAGTAGAACTGGCACAGGCAGAGGCAGATTTAGAAACTGCAAAAGCAAAAGAAGCTGAGCAGTACGGTTCCATGAAAGAAAGAATTCGTTATATGTATGAAAATGGTGACAGTTCTTTCCTGGATGCACTGGTAGGTGCACAGAACTTTGCAGATGTATTGAACAAAGTAGAGAATTTCTCAAAAGTATATGATTATGATCGTAACCTTCTGGTTGAGTATCAGAATACCAAGACAGAAGTTGCTAATCTTGTGGCTCAGGTAGAAGAAGAGAAACAGGAGTTGGAAGAAAATCAGGCTACATATCAGGAACAGCAGCAGCAGTTAGAGACGCTGAAAGCTGAGAAGAGCAGCCAGATGGACAATTTCGGCAGCAAGCTGGCAGAGGCACAGTCACTGGCCGCACAGTATAAGCAGACCATTGACCAGCAGAATGCAATCATTGCACAGGAACTGGCAGCAGCACAGACTGTCAGAGTGACTGCAGGTGCATCCAGTGTGGCAAATAATTCTTCTGCTGCATCAAGCAACAAAAAGAACAATACAACAAGTTCTAATTCCGGAAGTTCCAACAGTAACAGTTCCAATAGTTCCTCATCCGGCAGTTCTTTTGATTCCGGAAGTGCAAGCACAGGATCCGGATCCGGTTCTGCAGTTGTAAATTATGCATGTCAGTTTGTTGGAAATCCATATGTATGGGGTGGAACCAGTCTGACAAATGGTGCTGACTGTTCTGGATTTATCATGAGTGTATATGCACACTTTGGTGTGTCCTTACCGCATTCTTCTTCCGCAATGAGAGGCGTAGGACGCGAGGTATCTGTATCCGACATGCAGCCGGGTGATATTGTATGTTACAGTGGACACGTTGCTATTTACATGGGTGGTGGACAGATTGTTCATGCAAGCTCCCCATCTACTGGTATCAAGATTTCCGGCAATGTACATTACAAAACAATCTTAACAGTAAGAAGAATCTTCTAGTTTAAATCTTGGACAGATTGGAATATGAAAATTGAAAATCCCGATGCGCATTGAGATAACAATGTGCATCGGGATTTTTTTAAAACATCTTTAAAAAAGTTTATTTGCAAAGTTCAGCAACTACCTGGTTGATAACTTTACCGTCTGCTTTTCCTTTTAATTCAGCCATGACAGCTTTCATGATCTGACCTTTGTTTTTTGTGGCAAGGACATCAGCGAAACGTTCTGTCAGAATTATTTTAACTTCTTCTGCAGACAGAAGCTTTGGTGCATATTCATTGATGATGTCATAGCGTGCCTGATATTCATCTTTCAGATCTGTCCGGTCTGCCGGGCAGGTGTCTACCTGTTCTTTGACACTCTTTAATTCTTTTAAGATGACACGGTCAACCAGTTCCGGTTTGATATCATCCCGACATCCTTCATCGATAGCCACTTTTTTGACTGCGGATACAAGAGAAGAGATAGCATCTTTGCGGACTTTGTCTTTTGCCTTCATTGCTGCGATCATGTCTTTTTGTAATGTCTGTAATTCCATAATGATAGTACCTCCTGAAATTAAATATGGATTCTGCTAAGCAGTTTGTTGATGTAGTATTGTTTGATATGGTAATAATGCTTTCGGATACAGTCCTGGGCAATCTGTACATCTTTTTCTTTTATAGCTGCCAGAATCGCAGAGTGTTCTGCGAAAGACTGGCTGGCACGCTCTGTGTCATCCAGAATGGTGGAGATGAACAGCATCTGCTGACAGTCTAGCTGGTCATAAATTGTTTCCAGGCGTTTGTTTCCGGCATAACCGATCAGAAGTTCATGGAATTTCTGATCCCATCGGGTACATTGGAATATATCATGTTCGTTTAATGATTTTTCCATGTTCCGGAGTGCTATTTCCATGGCATCAACTGCCAGATCATTGTACTTATTTAGAAATGCTGCTACGGCATATACCTGCAGCAGTTCAATCAGATCATACACTTCCAGAATGTCTTCCGTAGTAAAAGATGCCACTACGGTTCCTTTGCCAGGAACGAAAGACAGCAGACCTTCGTGTGTCAGTTGCTGAAGGGCGTTGCGGATCGGAGAGCGGCTGACATGGTAAATATCGCATAATTTGCGTTCCACCATAACGGTTCCTTCCGGATATGTATTATTCAGTATGTCCTGTTTTATCTGTTGATAAGCCTGCTGCTGTTTATTTTCAGCAGGCTGATTGAGTGCATCATATTTGCTGATTTCCTGATTTGACATTTACCTTCTCCTGTTTTGAAAAAATTAAGAATGTTTGGGGTATTCCTGATAATCCCTTTCTGTAAATGCTGGAAAGATCTTATCCTGATTGATAACCACTGGTATGCCGTGGCATACGAATGGTGTGTATCGCTTTGTTATGTAAAAAGTATAGCAAAAAACGAATTGGATGTAAAGAAACCTTTTTTTTTATTAAAAATTGTGCTAAGATATAAAAAGTATGGCGAATTAAAGCGTTGACGTGAAAAAGAACAGGGAATTTGGAGGATATAGATTATGATATCAAAAAGATTAAGAGGATCACTGGATTCATCTATTTGCATCCGTGATATTTTTGAAGAAGGTAAAAAAATGGCTGCGATTTACGGCTCGGAGAATATATTTAATTTTACCATTGGCAATCCGAGCGTAGAGCCTCCGGCGGCAGTGAATGAGGCGATGAAAGAAATTCTGGATACAGAAAAACCGCTGGCACTGCATGGTTATCCGGCAAATGTGGGACATCCGGAAGTGCGCAGACATATCGCAAATTATTTAAATGGAAAATATGACTGTCATTATACTGAGCAGGGAATTATCATGACCAGTGGCGCAGCAGCAGCAATTGTAGTTATTGCAAATTCTTTGCTGGATAACGGAGACGAGGTGGTTACGTTTGCACCATATTTCTGGGAGTATAAAAGCTATGTGGAGACGCTGTATGGTAAACTCGTGCCGGCATTATGTAATATGGAGACATTGCAGCCGGATCCGGAAACTTTTGAAGCTGCATTGTCACCAAAAACCAGGTTTGTACTGATTAATACACCGAATAATCCAACAGGGGCAGTATATACAGAAGAGTCTATCCGTATGGTAACAGATATTCTGAAGAAAAAACAGGAGGAGTATGGTCATCCAATCTATCTGGTTTCCGATGAACCGTACCGGAAGCTGGCATATGATATTGAAGTGCCATATCTGACCCATTACTACGAGAATACCATCGTGGTATATTCTTACAGCAAAGCATTGTCTATTCCGGGTGAACGTATCGGCTATATCGCAATGGAATCCTGTGTGCAGGATTATGAAGATCTGATTGCAGGAATGACAGCCTCCATGCGTTATCTTGGCTATGTCAATGCACCGTCTCTTCAGCAGAAAATGCTGCTGAAATGTGTGGATGCATCCGTGGACATCAGCATTTATCAGGAAACAAGGGACATTCTGTATCATGCACTGACTGAGATTGGATATACTTGTATTCATCCGGATGGAGCATTTTATCTTTTTGTAAAAGCCCTGGAAGAGGATGATACGAAGTTTTGTGAGCGTGCAAAAGAAGAAAAAATTCTTATGGCACCGGGTACCGCTTTTTATGGACCGGGCTGGGTACGTGTCTCTTATTGTGTACCGGCTGATGTTGCAAAAAGAAGTGTGCCGGCATTTAAAAAATTATATGACAAATACCAGAAATAAAGGTGAAAGGTGAAGACAAAACCAGTTTCTGACTGGTAGTTGAACAGTATTGTTTTTTCAATATCAGCGTGCATCGGAAGGTATTCTGATAAGAGAAAGAAACAGCGGGGCAAATAAAAGATGGATATAGCGATTTATTATCAGAAGTGGAATGCGAAGGAAAAAAATTCTCATACACTTCTAGAGCAGGCAGTTCGTCGGTACGCACGGGAGAATGCACTACTGCTTCCGGAAACACTGATACTGGCATCTGCAGAGCAGAAGAAAAAACCCAGGTTTCAAAATGCGGAAAGCATTCATTTTTCCATATCCCATAGCGGAGATTGGTGGAGCTGTGCCGTCAGCACTGAAGAAGTCGGGTTGGATATCCAGCAGGAACGACATTGCCGGGCGGAACGTCTGGCCAGACGTTTTTATCATCCACTGGAAGTAGCATGGCTGGAAAAAAACGGATATTCGCATTTTTGCAAACTATGGGCATACAAAGAAAGTTATGTAAAATATACAGGTGTCGGACTGATACAGGGAATGGACTATTTCTCTGTCATAAGTCCGTCAGGTATTCTGACGGGAGCAGCGGATGTCTGCCAGCAGTTGGTGGCTTTTCAGCAAGACTGCCATATGGTGATCACAGCGGAACATAGGAAGGCTTTTTCTCTGCAGCCACTTGAAGGCTGAGAAAGAGTATGGCTTTTTTAACTGTGTGTGGATATCAAATGTAGAATGACACCAGTAAAAAAGATAAAATAAAGCGACAAATTCAATATATACTGCCTGTTGAAGGAATAATAAAAGGGTATATCTAGGAACAGGAATATTGATATTAGTACTGAGCTAGAAGTCTTTCGATGAAATAAAATTGTTGGAGTAGAAAGAGCTTGAATATTTATAGAAATATAGAATTGCAAAAAGAAAATCAGACATTAGTACTTTCTGTTGTCAGATCTGCAAGGAAAACGATCGGGCTCCAGGTGTGCGAAAATGGCGATGCAGTGCTTCGGATTCCGAATCAATTATCGGCAGATGCGTTACAGAAGTTTCTGGACAGCGAACATGCATGGATCTGGAAAAAAGTGGAGCAGATGCAGACGCGAATGGAACAGCGGCAGGAGACCGGTGCTGTTCCGGTGGGAGAATTATCCCGTGATGAACTGGAAAAAATAAAGAAAAAGATTGAAAGCCGGGTAAATGCTTATAAAAAAGCAATGGGAGTGACAATCGGGTGGATTACGATTCGAAATCAGAAAACAAGATGGGGAAGTTGCAGCTCAAAAGGAAATCTAAATTTTAACTATCAATTATACTATTTGCCGGATGAATTGTTAGATTATGTTGTAATTCATGAACTTGCACACCGACGGTATATGGATCATTCGAAGGAGTTCTGGGCTGAAGTAGAGAAATACTGTCCGGATTATAGGGAACGTAGACAGCAGCTGAAAAAATATAAACTGGTGTAATTCAAGTCGAACGCACGTGAGACTTGGTGCGTGATTCTGGTCAGCGTAAGCTGACATATTCTTCTCAGAATCACTGCACATCCTCGCGGAGCGTTTATCTCAGTCGGAGATTGTACTCCCACTGAGAAAGACTTGTTATTACTCACCACTTGCAGAAGTGGGAGTCTTCTCGACTGAGATAAAAAAACAAGCAAATAAATGAGCAGGCGAAAATGTTTGATTTCCAGTCTGCTCATTATTTTATCTCAGTTTGAGATGAAATATTATGATTAATTAATATAAGATACTGCGATACGATCAGCCGGAATCTCACGTTCTGCGAAGGTATCATCTGTATCACCAAGTGTTACGGCGCAGCATGGTACATGGCCTTCCGGAAGTCCAAGTTTTGCTACAAGTTCCGGTTTGGTATTTAATGCAGCAATCGCACCCCAGATGTTACAGCTTCCGATACCGAGATCAGTTGCAAGCAGGCACATATGTTCTGCCATCATGGCTGCATTGGAATACGGCACATTTGCCATTGCAGGATTTGCAATCGGTGTGGAAATTACTACGAGACAAGGCGCATTGTAAAGCGGTGTCCGGGATGGATCGCCGAAAAATTCAGCAGCATTGCGGTCTAATTCCTGTAATAATTCTGTATTGCGGATAACGGTCATATGCATAGTGTCATATTTGCCCATTCCAATCGGAGCAGCCTGTGCGGCCATCAGGATTTTCTGTAAATTTGCATCTGATAAAGTAGACTTGTAGCTTCTGACAGATTTTCGACAAGTCATTGTTTTGAATGTTTCCATGATAGTATCATCCTCCTGTAACAAAATTTTTGCATGTCTATGTAGAAGACATTGCAGCAGATCTGTAAAAATAGTTTTACTGTCTCTTACACCGGTTTGCAACTTTCTATTTGGAATGATTTTACCAAGCTTATGATGCAGCAGAAAGTGCTGTATCATATTTTAAAATGAAAAGATTGTAAAGTGGTGTATCTTTTATTATACTATGAAAAAATCAGCTTGCAAATATTTTTTCAGTTGTTCCTCTTGTAAAGTGGTGTGAAAGTAATATATAATAGAAAGGGTGGCGGATTATTTTCCCTGATGGGAAAGCAAAAAAATATATATAATCTTATATAAAAAGTGAATTCGGCCATGACAGATATATGATGTAAATAATTTATTGCGAAGGAGGAAACGATCCAATGAACAGAGAAACTGTCATAGTGATTGATTTCGGCGGACAGTACAACCAGCTGGTGGCACGTCGTGTCCGTGAGTGCAATGTGTACTGCGAGATTTATTCCTATAAGACTGATATCGAAAAGATCAAATCTATGAATCCAAAGGGAATCATTTTGACCGGAGGACCGAACAGCTGCTACGAAGCAGATTCACCGACTTATACAAAAGAGTTGTTTGAACTTGGAATCCCGGTACTTGGTCTTTGCTATGGTGCCCAGCTGATGCAACATATTTTAGGTGGGAAAGTGGAACGCGCCGAGGTGCGTGAGTATGGTAAAACAGAGGTGTTTGTGGAGAATAGTTCCAAATTATTTCACAACGTATCCCCATCAACAATTTGTTGGATGAGCCATTTTGATTATATTTCAAAAACAGCTCCGGGATTTACCATTACTGCTCATACAGCGGACTGCCCAGTGGCAGCAGCAGAGTGTGAGGAGAAAAAACTGTATGCCATTCAGTTCCATCCGGAAGTACTCCATACAGTAGAAGGTAAGACAATGTTGTCTAACTTTGTATATGAAGTATGTGGATGTGCCGGTGACTGGAAGATGGATGCATTCGTTGAGAATACCATTAAAGATATCCGTGCAAAAGTTGGCGATGGACGTGTACTGCTTGCATTATCCGGTGGTGTAGATTCTTCTGTTGCAGCAGGACTTCTTTCCAGAGCAATTGGAAAACAACTGACTTGTGTATTCGTGGATCACGGTTTGCTTCGTAAAGATGAAGGCGATGAGGTAGAAGCTGTATTCGGCCCAGAAGGACAGTTTGATTTGAACTTCATCCGTGTTAATGCACAACAGAGATATTATGACAAGCTTGCCGGCGTAACAGAACCGGAAGCAAAACGTAAAATTATCGGTGAAGAGTTCATTCGTATTTTTGAAGAGGAAGCAAAGAAAATTGGTGCCGTTGATTTCCTGGCACAGGGAACCATTTACCCAGACGTTGTAGAGAGTGGTTTAGGCGGCGAGTCTGCAGTTATCAAATCGCACCACAACGTAGGAGGACTTCCGGAGTATGTAGATTTCAAAGAAATCATTGAGCCGTTACGTGACCTGTTCAAAGATGAGGTTCGTAAAGCCGGACTGGAGCTTGGAATTCCGGAGAGACTGGTATTCCGTCAGCCGTTTCCGGGACCGGGACTTGGTATTCGTATTATAGGTGAAGTTACAGAGGAGAAGGTTCGTATCGTTCAGGATGCAGATGCAATTTACAGAGAAGAGATTGCAAAAGCTGGGCTGGATCAGGATATCAACCAGTACTTTGCAGCACTGACCAATATGCGTTCTGTTGGTGTTATGGGTGATGAGAGAACTTATGATTATGCTGTCGCACTTCGCGCTGTAAAGACCATTGACTTTATGACTGCAGAAGCAGCAGAGCTCCCTTATGAGGTGTTAAATAAGGTAATGAGCAGAATTATTAACGAGGTGAAAGGTGTAAATCGTGTATTCTATGATTTGACGAGTAAACCACCTGGAACGATTGAGTTTGAATAGTTGGAGCTAAGCTGTAAAGCCTTTGTTTACAAGGGTTTTACAGCTTTTCCTTTATAGGATTGCATTTTCATTGCATTATTTTTCTTCAACTGTTCTGTGATAGATTGCTGTATGTTGATTGCTGGTATAATTAGCAATGCTTTCAGTAGCAGATTGTACTTGTAATATTCCAGTCAGCTTTTTAGCAACTTCAAGATTCGTATTTGGATACAGATGACCATAAGTGCCGAGTGTTGTCTGTATTTTTTCATGTCCTAAACGTTCCTTGATAAGTAAAGGATTTTCGCCCATGCTGATAAGCAATGAAGCGTGTGAATGTCGCAAGGCATGAATTTTAATACGATGAACACCTGCTAAATTTGACAACTTTTCCAAAGCTCTGGGAAGCGTTGTTTTACTGGTTGGAGTTCCGTTATAACTTAGTACAAGTGGACAATCGGGAAGAACCTGTTGCTGAACACTTTGCCAAGCCTTTAGCTCATTGAGTGTATCTGAATCAATATAAATAGTACGGATACTTGCCTGTGTTTTCGGCTCAACGAATTTATAGTCCGTCATTGTTCGGTAATATAATGTTTTGGTAATGCTAAGCAAGCCTGTTTCAAAATCTATGTCTGACCAATGTAATGCTGACGCTTCGCCAATTCGCATACCAGTCATAAATAATAACCAGAACGATATAAACAGATAATGTTCATAATAGTCTTTCTTACAGAGTAAGGAAATAACCTTTTGAAATTCTTCTAATGTCCAGAAATCAACTTTGGTTTTCTTGCTTTTGATATTGCCTATCATACGAGAAGGATTTTTCTTCGCAATTCCAAGAACAATAGCTCTGTCAAATGCGATAGAAAGCATTCCCTGTACGATACGAATGTAATTAGGGCTAAAATCTTTTGCAAGTTTCAACTGCCAGTTTTGAACATGGATAGGTTCGATTTCGTCTGTTTCCATTTTGTAGAAATAGGAAAAATGTTTCTTGATGGTAGTAGCACGATTAAGATAAGTGCTTTCTTTTACCTGTGTTTTATACCATGGCAGGTAGGTTTCTTCTATAAATTGCTGAAAAGAAACGCCATCTTTTTTTGTTGTTAATTCTTCGGTAGAAGCTAACACCAGTTTTGAATATTCTTCCTTTGCTTCTTTTTTCGTTCTGAATCCACTTCGGTATTTCTGTATCTGTTTTCCGGTAATGGGATTGTAGCCTAAATTAGCTCTGAAATAATAAGTTCCGTTATCTGCTTTCTTAATAGGGTCTTTTGCCATGATTTCACTCCTTACATGATATGCAAGAAGTACAATCAATCGTTTGTGTCTGATAATGTAATCCCTAATAATTCTTCCACGGCTTCTTTGGGTACTCTGTCCAATTTACGGGATTGGTAATAAGTATGCCCTTTTTCAATCATAAGTTTTTTTGCTTTTCTTATGATGTCTGCCGAGAAAGAAGTTCCATAACCTAGTGCTATGAGGTCTTTTTTTGTTACGGTAATCATAATCCTCCTTTCCATAGACCAGATAAGGAAATCTCAATATCTTGTCTATCAGTATATCAAATGATGAGCAAAAAAGCTCTATTAAGATGATTTTTTCTTGCAAAATCGTTGTTAGATAGTTTTACAAGCAATCAGACGGCTTCGGCAAGCTCCGCTGGTATCTCAACCATTCCCATTCCTGTGGGCTGAACCGTGTCATACGGGTGTATCATTATCCTGTGTTGCAGGTCATGGCAGAACGACTTTTCCAACGGTCGCTCCCAGATCATTGCATGAATCGCTATCTCCCGATTGGAAAAGTCACGGCGTACAACCTCTGATGGCTCACTGCAAGCACAAACGTATCTGACTGCTTTATTCACTTGTCAAAGAACTGTTAGGCTCTTGTCAGCCTGTATCAATTCATTTTTACAAATGGACTGATACAGAATGATAAAAAAAAGCGGAACAGGAAAGAGGGGAGTTTATTAAATCATGCTCCGCTCAAATATTACTTAATGTTCGTCTATTTCAAATTCACATATCATTTTCAAAAGGGCTTCTCTGATACGTCCCTTTAATTCCATATCAACCACAATGTATACGTTGCCGTATTCATCGTAAAACGGGCGTAAACAGCATTTTGATATATAGGCTTCATAGAACAGCAACAGCTTTTCTATGGCGTTTTCGTTACCGTCCACGGCTGATGATATGAGAAAAAATGATGGAAGTGTGTGTTGCTTATTCTTCATTTGTTTTCTTCTCCTTTAACTGCTTTCTGATTTCTTCAAGTGAATTTCTTCTGTGCCTATATGATGTGCTTCGGTTGATATTCAGCTTTTCGCCTATCTCCGAATCGCTCATATCCAAGAAGAAAAACATCAATACAATGTTCCGGCTTTGCTCCGGCAACTGTTTCAGTGCTTCTGCAAGTTCTTCATCAAGTACACGGATTTCTGTACCGCACACATCGAACGTTGTATATTCACTTTCGTAATCGTCCCATACAATCAATTTCTCAACAACAATCTCTGGAAGCTCACAAAAGGATACTTCCTTTGCCTGTCGTCTGGCTAATTCCTTGCGGTAGTTACGGACAATGCCTTTCACAACCTTTTTGAGCTTACAGTCAAACTGACATTGTATTGTCTTTTGGAAGTCTGATGGCTTCAAAATCACACCCCCCTTTCGCTATGAAGTGAAAAGTATGTATCCCTCTTTCCGCACCATATCTGTACGGCAAGGTGTGATTTGTTGCAGGATTGAAAAAAATTTTTGTAAATATGAAAACAGCCTATTTGCATCAATAACAAATAGACTGTTTTTAAAACATCTGATATATGAGTTTTTAATTCATGTTCAAGGACTGATGATGTACTAAGAAAAAAATGGAATAAATTCGGTTGTTGGTATAGACTGCCTGTTTTACTTAGAATCACAAATTGCTCCTTGACCAGAGCAATCCTGTGAAAATAGAAAAAGGACAGCTCTGGTTATACCAAAACCGTCCCTATATTTTTGGACATTATAAAAGAGATTACCCACAGAACGGTTTTTTTTATTTACCGAACTAGGTAATACTTTATTTGAATTTATAGTGCATATAATATGAGTTTTTAATACATTCTAATCGCACAACATGAAGTATAAACTCATGCTAGGTGATTAAAAATGAGAAAAAAGAAAGATACACACAGCTTTGATTTTCGTCCTTTAGGACTGGCAATCAGAGAAGCCAGAGAGAAAGCAGGGCTTTCCAGAAATGATTTAGGCGATAAAGTCTTTTACGGAGAACGTCATATCGCAGATATTGAAAATATCGGAAAACACCCTAGCTTTCAGTTATTCCATGATTTAGTTACAATGTTCAATATATCTGTTGACGAGTATTTCTATCCAGCGAAGAATGTTGAGAAAAACACAGCCCGCCGTCAGATAGATTCGTCACTTGATTTATTGAGTGATAATGAATTAAAAATCATTCAAGGTACGATTGACGGTATCTTGAACAGCAGAGAGAATAAGAAGTGATTTGCTTCTTGTTTTCTCTGTTTTCCTATACAGATTCTTCAACATTTATTTGTTGATCTGCTCCGCAGGCAACAAATAAGAGCCGACTATCCTTATTTCTTTATCGTAAATTTACTTGTTACACAGTAATAAAAAAAGCCAATAGTTTGTAACTGGACTTTACAAACTATTGACTTTACATTTTGATGTCCACTCTTCAATGAATTATCATACGAATATATCTTCAATACTTTATAATTCAAGAGTAATAATAAGGCTATTGGCATGTACTTTTGCAACAATATTTCCGCCAAGAATGGCAACAAGTGTTTTTACTACCGCAAGTCCCAATCCTGTACTTCCATTATGTCTTGATTTATCGCCTGTATAAAAACGGTCAAAAAGTCGATTGCAATCAATTTCTGAACTGTCACTCATTGGATTTTCAATGGTAAATATAATATTATTATTTTCTTTCTCCATAAGTGTTATTTTTATCGTTCCAACAGAATACTTAATTGCATTTGTCAACAGATTTTGTAAAATTCGTTCTACCATATTTTTATCAGAATATACGTATATTGAATAATCTGGGAGATTTATTTCGGGTAAAATATTCTCCTTTTCTAATGCAACGGCATTTTCCGTAATTAAATTTATTAACATATTAGATATATTAAACTTTTCTTTTTCTGGAACTGTCTGCTGTTCCTCCAAAATAGAAAGGTCATAGAATGTTTCTACCAATTCTTTCATTTTTTCGGCTTTGCTAAAAATCACTTTTACACGCTGTGCTTGACTGGATTCCAAATTTTCTTTTTGCAATAATTGTAAATGACCAAGAATGACTGTAAGAGGTGTACGCAAATCATGTGATATATTAGCAACAGATTCTTTTAAATACTCTTCATTGCGTAATACGCCTGCAACAGCCTGTCGTTGTCTGATATTATATTGATTCAATATACCAGCCAGTCTTTCTAAATCTTTATCAATCAACGAAATGTCTAACATCTGCTGTGAATTTCCAGAATTCAATTCATTAACTTGATCCGCAAGATTACGGATTTGTTTTTTTAATTGAATATATCGAAATAGCAGTATTACTAAAAATATTGTTATGATAATTAAAATCCATTCTATGTTAGACATTTTCTCCACCTATTTAAAATCACATTTACAAAATTTTATCCACGAAAGCAATACCAATATACCAGACCATATACATCCTACTAAAATAGCTATCGGTTGAAAAAAGGTTTTCATGCTGACAACGATTCTGATTTGATAAGTAGGTAAAAAACCGACTGGTAATCTCAACATCATTCCATAGCCAAGATATAAGCTAAGACCAAAAATAATAATTGCTGTAACCGAAGTTGCTTTTACAGCATCCTGTAAATAGCAACAAATAAGTATTGCAATTAGAAATATCGCACTATTAAGCAGACAAGAATAAATGATTGCTTTTATAATATTGTAAAAAAACATTCCCACGTCTGCAACACCAAAGCGTCCAAATTCCCTTATGCACCCTGAAACTGGATAGACAAGAGCCATAAGATTAAAAGCAATTAAATACGATATTATTTTACTTGTAAAAATTTGTTTTCTGGAATGTCCAGCACTGACCTCTAAGTTTATTGTTCTCTTAGAAAATTCCTGTCCTAAAATCAATGCAAGTATAGCCGACATGATGATAAGAAGAAACGTAGAATCATACACCATTCCATTAAAAATATCAGCAAGAGAAGAAACAATTTCTTCTGTCGGTCCCATGACCTCTGTAACATAAGTATCTGCTGTAAAAAATCCTAAAATAAATATTCCAATCATACCACACCAGTAAATAGAATTATGTAACAACTGATATTTTTCCAGTTTTAATAATTTATCCATAAAAAACACCTCCGGTTATTTCAAGTCTGTATGTAAAAAAGCACTACCTGCAATGAAATATAAAATAAAATTCCATAAAAAATCTACAAACAAGCAAAAGTTTGTCGAATAGACCTTTTGCAATGAAATTAACCTAAGTTGTCCCATTGGTATTATTCTGCTGATTATTTGTGCAGATTCACTGTTCAGTAAAAAAATCATAACAAAAAATAAAACCATTGAAACTGTCAGTGTTTTCCCCATATCACGAAAAATAAAAGCAAAAAACATCGGTAATGCACACAGTGTTATCGTGGCAAACAGAGTTAGTAAAACCATAGTATATGTGCTATCATTCCAAAAAAGTTTTTCTCCAATATAAAATTGACTAATAATTCCATGTACAAATAATGGAAATATCAGAATGATAATACAACCTATTTGAGATACAATTAACTTTACTCTAAATATAGAACTTCTTTTATGTCCGGCAGTAATATAAGTATTTAAAGTTCTTCCACTAAAATCACTTCCAATGAACAATGCTATAAACACTATAATCAAAAAATAGAGTAACGGAATATTGTATAATGATGCCATAATTAAGTTTGAAGAGCATTCTTTACTATCTAACAGCAATATGCTACTTAAAAGGAGATTGAATATTCCAATTCCCCAAAAATACCAACTGTGAAACAACTTATATAACTCAGTTTTTAGGAGATTTGACATCTTTTGTTCCTCCTATTTTGCTCAAAAAATAGTCCTCCAAAGTATCGCCAGATACAGAAAGTCCTGTTACAAGAATGTGCGATTCTGCCAAAGCAGACGCAACTGTCTCTAAATCATTCAAATAATCATACAAACGAATTATGCCATCTGGCATTAGTTTAAAGTTATCTGTATGAAGATTCTCTTCCAAAACCAGAACCGTTTTCTGAACATCTGTTGTTTTAATAGCTATATGTCGTTTACAACGTTCATTTAATTCATAATCAGAAATCTCTTCTATAATTTTTCCATGGTCAATCAGAATAAATTCTGATGCTGTTTGATACAATTCTTCTAAGATATGGCTTGAAACCAAAATGGTCATACCATATTCTTTATTCAAAATTTTCAATAAATTTCTGATTTCTACAATTCCAGCAGGGTCAAGACCATTGATAGGCTCGTCTAAAATCAATAGTTCTGGTGTATTTAAAAGTGCAATCGCTATCCCCAATCGTTGACGCATACCTAATGAAAAATTGCGGACACTCTTTTTACCTGTATCTTGCAATCCAACCATATCTAATGTCCTTTTAATAACTGATTTATCTGGTATGCCTCGTTGAATACGCTGTACTTCCATATTTTGATAGGCAGTCATTGACGGGAATAGAGCAGGCGTTTCAATCATACTTCCAATTCGTTTACGCTGTTTCTGCAATTCTTCTGTTCCAGAATTTCCCCATAAAGAAAGTGTACCACTTGTTGGAAACGCAAGCCCTGTGACTAATCTTAAAAAAGTAGTCTTACCTGCTCCGTTTTGACCAATAAATCCATAAATTTTTCCTTTTTTTATTTGTAAATTTATGTGGTCTAATGCTAATGTTTGTTTATATTCTTTGGTTAAAGACTTTGCTTCTAAAATAATTGAACTCATATCCCAAACCTCCTTTACTTAAACCAGTATAACGGGCAATTTTAAAGAATTTCTTAAATCGTAATGAGAAAAGTTAAAAAAATAATAAAGCTAAGGAACGTTTAATCCTTAGCTTTATGTAGGCGGTAGCCAATGCCCCAAACAGTATCAATAAATTCTGTATCAGAGCATATCGCTTTTAATTTATTGCGTAAATTACTGATATGAACATTAAGTGTATTATCCTCAGCAATATATTCCGTATCCCAAACACTTTGAAAAAGATTCGATTTTGAAAATACTTTATCTGGATATTTCATCAACAATTCTAAAATGCCAAATTCTTTAGCGGTTAAGGATAATTCTATTCCATTCAAAAATGCTGTATTTTTCTCTAGGTCTAAAGTCAGATTGTTATATTGCAAACATTCTGTCTGGCTATTTTGAAATTGTACTCTTCGCAGATTACTTTCAATTCTGGCAAGCACTTCTTCCATATCAAAAGGTTTTGTGATATAATCGTCTGCTCCCAGACGAAGCAAGTCGATTTTATTTTGTGTAGTTTCTTTCGCTGAAATAATAATAACAGGTATCGTAAATTTCTTGCGTACATCAGATAAAATAATATCACCACTCCGATAAGGAAGCATAATATCAAGTATAATCAAATCAATTTTTTCTTTATTCAAAAAATCCAGAACATGAAGTCCATCATATTGGCAATGCACAGCATATCCTTTTTCTTTTAGAAAATCAGCCAATAACGCATTTATTTCTAAATCATCTTCAATAATCAATATTTTATTCATTAGCCTACCTCATTCCTGCAATGCTACTTTCCCATTATACATTTAAGGTTGTATTTCCTCAATACCATTGCAACCAATTATATGAGAGGGATTCTTATTTTGTCAATCTAATTGTAAGCAGAATAGTATAGATTGGATAAACAATTACCATACTATTCTGCTGTAACATTTATTCTACAATCTTCCAGTTATCGTTCTTATGAAGCACAAGCTCATACTGTGAGATTTGCGTCATTTTCGACTTGTTATCCAGATACTTCACAGACACACTGACCTTGAGATTATCGCCGTCTTTGGTAAAGACAGGGTTTACCAGTTCCGAAAATACATAGTCGCCGGATACAGGAGCAAGCACACCGTTTTTGACATAGTAGGCAAGTTCTTTTTCCGTAGCTGTCGGATACAGCTTAAAGAATGTTTCCAAGAAAGCGGTAGCGTCCTTGACTGTGTCGGAACTGACACTGACATCTGCTTCCTGTACTTTCGGTTCATACTTTGATTTCTGTACCGCCGGAGCAAGGGTTGGATTCTGGGTAATGACCATTGCACCGTCCTTATCCACATGAACGGTCACGGTGTAGTTTTCTGTGACTTCCTGTGTCTGTTCTCCCTCTTTTACCTGCTGATCTACTTCGTAGGCAACGGTAAAATCGTTCATTCCAGACTGCTCTACATTCCAGACCAGCACATTTGTAACGGTCGCACTGGTTGGTATGTCCGTTCTGATGGTATCGGCGTTCAAGTCCTGTAATTCTTTGGTAAGGTATTTACTGATTTCCGTTGTCCTTGCTTCAATCTTTTCTTTGCTGGTATTCCATGAGTAATAGGCTTTCGCAAAGTTCTTGACGAAATTCTCAATACCATTGGTATCGTTCAATCTTAACTGAATGATTTCTTTTTCATGTACCGTGTGGGTGTCAATGGCGGTAAAGTTCTTATACACACCAAAGCTGGTGCTTGTCAGAAGCACCACCCACAACAGCAGGACAGATTTTTTATGTGTCCCGACTTTCATAGTACGCACTTTCTTATTCTTAGGTGCTTTCTCTGTTTTTTCCTTTTTCTTAAACATATTTCAAGTCCTTTCTATTGTTTGATTCTTCCGGCACAAATGATGTGCTGTTGCCAGTAGGCAGAGGTCAAATCGGTATAGCCGATTGGATTTCCGGCATGATACATCTGATTGTTTCCCACATAGATTCCTACATGGGTAACATAGTCACTGGTATTATAAGTGGAATGGAAAAAGACCAAATCGCCAGCCTGTGCCTGTGACAATGGGATATGCTGGGTTGCGTCATACTGTGCCTGTGCAGTTCGTGGCAGGCTGATTCCGGCTTTTCCGTAGCACCACTGGGTAAGACCAGAACAGTCAAAAGAGGTGTTCGGATTACTGCCACCATAGACATATTTCCAACCTTGATATTTCAATGCTTCATTCATAACCGCCTGTACGGTTGCGTTGCTGAACTGCTTTACAGTCAGATATTGGTTGACCAGCTCCACATAAAACATATTTCCGTAGTTATAACGCCAGCCACCATTTTTACTGACAGCTATCGGATTGGTATAGGTCACTTTTGTACCGCCAGATTTGTTTCTTGCGAAATTCTCTGCAAGATTGAAACTGTGCTTTTTCCCATTCTTCGCCACATAGTCAGCATAGCCACCGCCATAGTTATAAGACTGAATGACCACGTTAATGTCTGTCATACCTTTCTCTTTACAGGAAGAAAGCAGGGACGCAAAATATTTACACCCCTGCTTGATAGATTCCTCTGTACTTAATGAGTTCGGCGGTAACCCCAGACTTTCACTGGACTGCATGACATCGGTAGCCGTACCGCCACTTTCCACCTGTATGATGGCAAGCAGGACGTTTACATACTCCGAAATACCGTTTTCTCTGGCGTATTTTTCTACCATCGGCTGATGTTTGAGGACATCGGCTGACAGGTTCATGCCAGAATAAACAGGCGAATAGCTGTTTGAATTGTCGTCATCTTCGCCGGAAATCAATATCCCGAAAAAGAGAACGATGGAGAAAAGGACAGGAAATATCGTACCTATGATAAGGATACGCTTTAATCTCATTTTTTCCGTCCTTTCTCTGAATGTTTTGTAACAGTTTTACGGGCAGATTTCCCATTGACCTGTGTTTTCTGTACCGTAGATTTCTTATGATTACTGATAGTTTCCGCTACGTTTGGCTGGTTCGTTCTGGCAACCGATTTGACCTGCTGTTCCTGTCTGATGTTGGTTCGGACAGTTTCTTTTCCAGCCTTGATTTCTGCATTTTTTATCACAGGGGAAGTAGCAGGACGCTTCATATCCGGCTTTATGACCGTATCGGTCTGTGCTGTTTTTGGAACAGGTGTGGCAACAGGGCGTTTATGGCTTCTGGTAGCTCCGGCTGTCGCTGATCCATTCGCATGAACTGTCTGCCTTGCTTCCTGTGCTTTCTGTAATTCCTGCTTTTTCTGTGAGATATTTTCCCTGTGCAGGTTACGTTTCTGTGTACGCTGTTCCTGTCGGTTTTCCCGTTCTTCCACAACGCCACGCTTAAAGTCAGATACGTTATCCTTTGCTTTTTGTTTGGCAGAGTGGACAGCATAACCAGCCTGTGTCGGCAAGTCTTTCACATTTTCTTTCAGAGAAGAAGCACTGTCACGGACTTTATTTTTCGTATCCATCACAGCACCGACAGCAGAACCGACACGGCTTCCCATGCTGGCAGAAGTATTTTCCCGTTTCTTTGGCGGTTGGTTCGTTGCTGGCTTTCCGGCTCTGGCAACACTTGCACCAGCCACCGCACCTGCAACACTTCCAGCACCGACAGCCCTTGCAATCCTGTGTTCCATACGTCTTGCCCGATGTCGCATGAACACCATCGGTCTACGGAAAATCCGGCGACCTATCTGCTGACTGTCATTAGCATTCAGGCTGAACATACTCATTAGTTCTCCGAGTTTCATGTAGATTCCGGCAAAACAGATTATCTGCAAAAATGCCACCATGAAGAACGGATAGTCTGTGGAAATGTTGTAAAACATACTGGAAATTGAAAATGCCACGGTCACAATCAGTGTGATTCCGGCTCTTGTCATAATGGCATTGAACACACGGACAACTGCCTGTTTCGCCATGTTCTCATAGGTCGGTATCATGGACAGTAAAAAACTGACAGGTAAAAATATGGCATATATGATAAAGAGTATCTGGGAAAACAACATCATGCCAGTAAGCAGGAAGATAAATATTGTGATACCGAGATTGAAAATGAGCAGGAAGAACACCATGCCAAGACGGTTTACGACCTGTGGAATGGTAAGATTGTCATTGTCGTTATCCTCAATCTCTGTTTTGACAACCTTTTCCCTTGTTTCCCCATCTTCGTCTGACGGACTGGCAGATACCAGAGCTTCCACACGGTCAGTCCCGATTTCTTCGGTATCGCTGTTCCCGAACTGCAACAACAGCCACGGTTTTTCTACCTGTATCGCAAAAAGGCTGTCACGGATAAGGTCTACGCTGTCCTTGCCTTTGCTTTGTGAATCGGGGAGCATGATTTTTGTCCCCAAGTCCAGAGAAGCGGTGCTGATGTCCGAACTGAAATCATTGATTTTCTGGATATAATTGGGAGCATAAGCAATAAAGGACGCAGACACAATGAACACCACCACAAAGTTGATAACAGCGTGAAGTGCTTTGCTTGTTTCCCGTTTGAGAAGCCCTGTATAGGCGGTGTAAACACCTACAATCAGAATGATAATGAGCAGGAATCCCACATAGAATCCACTGCTGGAAAATCCTTTTTCGGTCACTCCGGCAAGTGTCTGGATACTTTTCCCGATACTGTCTGCCATGTCATTGATGAAGTCCAGCTTATACGCCTGTTGCACCACATATCCTGTGGCATTGCTAAGATACAGGCTGATTGTCCAGACAAAATTTGTGATACAGTAAAGCCCGTACTGCACCGATTTTCCAATGCCGTCCAGCCAGTTCCACGGTAGCCAAGACCAGCTATTGTCCACATAGAAATCAAGCTGATAATTGGAAAGCGGATACTTTGAATACAGGTTGTCTGCATTGACTGTATCATCGACCAGTCCAGACGCATGAGCTACCGTCCCAAGCAGGGACAACAGTACCAGTGTGACGGTCACGGAAAGCAGAACCAGTTTCAGTACATGGAATACCTTTTCTTTTGTGACAGATTTCATCATTCCAAATCCACCTCACTTTTTATCGGCGGTCTGGTATCAAAAGCATGGAGCAGTTCTACAAAGACAGGGTGTATCTGTACCACACCGACACGCCCGTATAAATCCTGCATTAAGCATTGTCCGTTCTCCAAATCCCTCAACCGTTTCTGGTTGTTTTCGTCCTCACTGTCCAGACCGAAAAACTCTAAGGTCTGCTTGATTTCATTGGTATCTGTGGAGCGGAACGCAAACTTTAAACCGATGTTATTTTTCAGACTTTCTTTCGATACGTCCCCAGAGGATTGTGTCACGAAATAAACTCCGGCGTTCATGGCTCTACCAGCACGCACCAGCTTATTTGAAAGTGTTTCTCCCTGTGCCACATTTAAGAACGCCCATGCTTCGTCCAAGTCCACAATTTTAAAAATGCTTCGGTCACTGTGAATGAAATCAAGGGCAAAGGTACTGATAACAATTAAGATGGATACCGACAATAGCTCAATGGTCGTGTATTCCTCAAAGGTGGTATCCTTATCCGGCAGAACCAAATCTGTAACCTGTATGATGTTGAGCTGGTTATCCAGACTGATGGCATTTTCCACCGAACCGTCCGAGAACAGGAGCTGTGCAAAATCATAGTCAGTAAAACTTTCGATATGGTCTGCAATGTTACGGGATACGGCGGTATCCTCTTTCCGCAGTTCCTCAATGACCTGCAACAGTCCGTGGTTCTGATTCTGGGATACCGTACGGACAGCTTTTCTAAGGACAGGAAACTTTTCGCCATCACGACTGCTGATACCTGTAAGGAACGTCAGAATATCAATGGCAAGACTTTCAGCGTCCTTGACATCTTTCATAATCACATACGGGTCTAACAGTCCTTGATTGCTGGAATCACTGGTAATGTTTACAATGTTGATTTCTTCTGCAATCTCCGGCAGTGTTGCTTTCCAGTTTCCACGCTCACTTTTCGGGTCTAGGATAACTGCCTGTCCCCCGAACAGGACAGAATAATATACCAGCAGGTTATTACAGAATGACTTTCCACCGCCAAGCGAACCCACAAAAGCAGAAGCCAACGCATTTGTGACCGTACCTTTTACCCCTTCCCAAGTCTGCAAGGTCAGCGTTCTTCGGGTCAAGAATGTATAAATCCGCATTGGTTCTAAGCAAGGCTTCAATGATGGTCAGCAGAAAATAGGTTTTTCCACCACCTGTACCACCGCAGATAAGGGCATGAGGAAGTGAATCGTATTCCCACACCAGATTTTTCATTAACCGCAGACCGCCGTTTTCGGCAATCACTTCATCAATCGAAATACGGTTCGCTATCATATCATAAAGCAGGGTGTATTCGATGTATCCGTCATGCAGTGTCTTGTCGGTCAGCTCACAGTACAGCCCCGATTCCAGCTTATCCTCTAAGGACAGGAGTTGTTCTTGATATTTTCCCATTGTGATTTCACAGCGGATATGAAGCAGTCCCTTTTCCATTTGATAATAAATCTTTGGAAACCACACGATTTTTTCTCTGGATCTGCTTTGCAGGTCAGTGAAAAAAACGCTGTCTTTGGTATTTTCCGATTCATACCATTTATTTTCCAGCACCATACGAGCCAGTTTTTGCCTATGTAGCAATCGCTTGATACGGTCATATCCGTAACGGTAGTAGAGAAAAACGACCAATGCACAAATACCAGTCGCTATCAGAACCGTAATGGAATTGTAGACAGTCCATGTAATTCCAGCATGGAACAGGTTAAAATCTTTCCAGTCTGTAATAAGAAGCTGTCGCAGGTTCAGTAACAGGAACACCGCAACGAATAGGAGCAACAGCCAACCGATACAGAAGTGATAGACCAGCGATTTGTCACTGGCACGAATCCTGTTACCTTTCTTTTTCCACGTCATACGCTAACACCTCTTATTTCTTCGGCGGTTGCTGTGGAGCATTGTTCTGTGGATTTCCGGCATGAGTGCCTTTGTTCTTCAAAACAATATCGTCTGCTTTTACATACCAGTCCACATCTGCACCACGGTAATTTGCATTGGCTACCGTGTCTGCAACAGGATTGACAAGTTCCACTTCGGCGTTGTAATCATAATCTTTTAACGGAACAGTCGCCAGAACGGATACCTGTATCATGCGTCCTTGTGTGTTACATTTCAAATCGTAAGTACGTTCCTTGATTTCTTCACTAACCGTTCCATCTTCATTCTGTACATGAACCTCACGGCGTAATGCGGAGAACTTCAACACTCCGAAAGTCTTTTCTTTATCAATAACGATTCCATTTGCTAATCTCATAATCTGAATACCCCCTTATTTACTTTCTGCTGGTAACATATCGTCCGCAAGTAAGATGTAATTGACAAATCCACGTTCCCCGATTTTATAGCCATCGGTAGTAATACGTGGGTTGATAATTTTGACTTTCTGTTCCGGCGAGAAATGTTTTTCGCCAGCTTTGGCAGGAAGCACAACGACAACATCATCGGCTCTCTGTACATCGGAATACAGGTTGTAGCTTCTGGTAATGACAGCCATACGCCCGTTGATTCTCTGCTGTTCCGTAGTGTTTTCTCCGGCAAACTCCAAGTTCCCGAAAGTCTTTTCCATATTTGGTACGACAAATCTTAATTCCATAAATAATTGACCTCTTTTCTTTCTATTTGTAAGTTCTTTCCTGCTGTACTTTGTGGGGAGCTACACTCCCCACGCCCCTAGTAGACTTCACACTCCAGTAAATCAGAGCTTCACGGGAGCGTGAAGTTGCAAAAAGGGTGGCGACCTTGAACGCTCTACCAACCGCTACATTACCGCCTTATGATTTCTTTCTACGGCGTTTGAAGTAAAGCATACCGCCAAGAGTATTTGGATAAGTGTGGAATGCATGAGAACTTTCGTTGGTAAAGATTCTGCTTGATGACCTTATGACAGGAGCGTGCCACGCACCTGTAAATAGCAGACAAAGAGAAGGTTTGTAAGGTGTAGCCGGTAGTTGATTGGCGAAGAAAAAACTTTTCAAAAGGGGGCCCTGATTCAGGGCGTCCCTGCGGAAATGATAAATGAAGGGAGAATGACACCATGAGAGAAGGAAGATTAGGTTACAACAGTTATAACAAAAGATATGGATTATTGTCCTCAGACTTATGGATTGATCCAGGATTTCACTGCGGAGAATGTCTGGAAGTTCTAGTTGATAATCAGTGGGTAAAGACACGAATGGAAATGAATCTGGCGAGAGAATGGTATTTGGTTGGAACACCATATTGTGGAGATCTGGAGTATGTACGGGCAAGGATACAGGAATAAAGCAGACAGAAAGAGAAATAGCCGCTTGGTTGTTAGTGATAAAAAATAAGCCCGGATACGGGCAGAAAAAAGAGGGCGGATACGCCCAAAATGAAAGGAAAAAGCCAAGTTGTGGTAGATGTAAGAAGCATCTCACAAAGCCCTCGGCGTTTGAGAGCGAAATACACCCATCGCACAAATCAAAGATTTGTACTCAGGATATTTCGCCCTGCCGGGAGCTATTGTAGCCGGAAACGGCAGTTAGTTCGTAAACGGATGCCGATGCATCCACTCACAAATGATATGGCAGAATTTATTTTGCCGAAGACAAGGAGGGAGTGCCTATCGGAAGAAATTCATTTATTCAAATGACAAAATTAAGCAATGTAAAAGGCAGGATCACTTATATATCCAGTCACGCAAAACAGGAAAATCTTTATGCAGTTTATGAAACCACAGAACGGAAATTTTGGAAGGAACTTGCAAAATGTAATCAGGAAGAATTTGTAAAAAGTGGGACAGAAGGAAAATGTATTGAGGCAAGAGAATTGATTATTGCTTTACCAGAGAGTTTTACGGAATATCAGCCGGATAGATTGCTACAACTTTTTACAAATCATTTTAAACAGAATTATGGAACAGAGTGTATTGCTGCTTTGCACCACAATAAAAGAAAGACCAATTATCACATTCATTTGATATTTGCAGAACGGAAACTACTGGATGAACCAATCATTAAGATTGCCAGCAGAAATATGTTTTATGATGAAAATGGAAAACATGTCCGAACCAAGAAAGAGATATTAGGAGAAGATGGCGAGATCCGAGAAGGCTGCAGTATTGTGAAGAAAGGAGAAGTCTATGAGAAGAAGCTGTTTACAGCGAAAGAAGAACGCTTCAAGAGCAATTCGTTTCTGGATGAGGTAAAGCATTCCTATACAGATTTAATCAATATTTATGTGCAGGACGAAAGTCAGAAGTTGCAGGTATTTGAGCGTGGCAGTGTTTATCTTGCAACAAAGAAAATTGGAAAAAATAATCCGAAAGCACAGGAAATAGAAGCGGATAACCAAAAACGCCGGGAATGGAACAGAGCTGTTGATATGGCATTGATTAGTGGAGTGCCGGAACCGAAGATAATGGAAGTGAAGCGGAAAGAAATCACGGAGCCAATCAGGGAATCCATTGCTCGGCGTGGAAACAGACCACGATTATTTTCCAGAGTTGTAACAGTGGCGGTCGAGGCATTGGAGTTTTTGATAGCAAGTGTGCTGTTTAAGAAGCCCAGGGAAGTGCCGGAGCAGACAAGTGTGGCACAGACAGAGCGAACGGAAGCCGAACACCAAGAGCATATTGCTGAAAATAGTATGGCAGCAGTTAAAGTAACAAAAGATGAAAAGTCAGAACCGGAACAACCCAAAATGACAAGGCTTATAGATTACCCGATTATTTATCGGTAAATTATAGGCTGCGAAAGGGAGCCCTGAATCAGGGCGTCCTTACAGTAGGACAATAGAAAGGAGCATACAGCAATGAGAGAAGGAAGATTAGGATATAACAGCAGTAACGATAGATATGGTTTATTGTCATCAGATTTATGGATTGATACAGGAATTCATTGTGGGGAATGCTTGGAAGTACTAATTGATGATCAGTGGGTGCAGACCAGAATGGAGATGAATCCGGCAAGGGAATGGTGTCTGGTAGGAACACCGTACTGCGGAGATCTGGAATATATACGGGCGAGAATACAGTAATAGATTAGTTAAGTGAGTAACGCAGAAGCAATCCGACTAGCGGGAGAAATAATGGTCTCCGCTCCGGTCGGTGCAGAACAGACGTCCTCCGGACGTCTTGCCCCCGGCAGGGCGCAAGGGTACTTTTGATAGGCGGTACGGCTGTCGAAAGTGCTTTTGCGTTACTTTTGACAAAAGTAACAAAACCGCCGTATCCGGCGAAGATTTCTTATAATTGCCATAGTTGGCGGAAATACAAATTATGTGCCATATCTGGCACGCTTTTTAGAAGGAGAGGTGAGGAGCATAATGATGAGAAGAACGATCAGCGGCATGATTGGAGCTGGATCGCTGGCTCATAACAGACGGGATTTTGTAGCTGAAAATGTAGACCCAGACAGAGTACACCTGAATATCTGTTACCAGAATGAAAATCTGAAAGAAGTATATAAAGAGTTGTTTGATGATTCTGTGGAACGGTACAATGTGGGAAAAAGAAAGGACCGGCAGATTACAAATTACTATGAAAAAATTCGTCAGGGAAAGCAGGAAAAGCTGTTCCATGAAGTGATTTTCCAGATTGGAAATCGAGAAGATATGGCTGTGGGAACGACAGAAGGAGACCTGGCGGTAAAAGTACTGGATGAGTATGTAAAGAATTTTCAGCAACGAAATCCAACACTTCATGTATTTAGCTGTTATCTGCACCAGGATGAAGCTACACCGCATCTGCATATTGATTTTGTTCCTTATGTAACTGGCTGGAAAGGGAAAGGAATGGATACCCGGGTTTCACTGAAGCAGGCATTAAAAAAGCTTGGGATTTCAAGGCGGGAACAAACACGATACAGAGTTGAATCAGTGGATCAACCATGAAAAAGAAGTGCTTGCAGAGGTTGCACGACAGCATGGAATTGAATGGGAGCAGAAAGGGACACATGAGGAGCATCTTGATGTTTATAATTTTAAGAAGAAAGAGCGTAAAAAGAAAGTACAGACACTGGAACAGGAAAAAGAATATCTCACTGCTGAGAATGAAGGACTGATTGCACAGATTGCGGAAGTAAGAGCTGATATCCAGCTTTTAAAAGATGATGAGGAGCAGGCAGTTAAAGATAAAGAGGAGGCTGAGAAGCGTGCGGAAAAAGCTGAGAAAGATCTGCACAGCCTGGAAGAACGCAGAGAACGGTTGCAGCCTGTTATGGATAATGTCAGTAAGGAAATAAAGGAATATGGGACAGTGAAAGCAATTCTACCGGAAGCTGGGACATTAGAACGTGCAACAACTTACCGGGATAAAAAGATAAAACCACTGTTTACCCAGATGAAAAATAAAATTGCTGTAATGGCAGCCCAGGTCAAAGAAGTAGAAAAATGGAAACACAAATATCAGGAAACAAAACAGGCATATAACCGAATGCAGAGAAAATTAGATACAATGCGTGAAGAAACAAAGCAGTTATCTGAGGAAAAGCAACAATTGCAGAGCGTTTCCGACAGATATGACCGGGTAGTGCGTGTCCTTGGAAAAAATGTTGTAGAGGATGCGGTACAGCAAGATATACAGGAGCAGAAAGCATTAGAAGAAAAACGGCAAGTGGAGCAAATGCCCAAAGGAAGTATTCACGAAAGATTGGCTTGGGGTGCCCGTAAAAGTGAAATGGAGAATCAACAGCGTAAGAAAAATAAATCAAAAAATAGAGGAATGGAGAGATAAGACGATGAAAAAGCACATTTATGATGAAAGCAATGGATTAAGCTACACACTGCATGGAGATTATTATCTGCCGGATCTGGCAGTGAATGAGGAAGAACCGACCTATGGTAAATATGGAATGCTGCGGAAACAATTTCTGAAAGAACATAGACCGGCACGATACCAGTATTTATTGCTGACGGGGAAACTAACAGCACATCTGAGCCGAGTCGATCAGGAGGCCAGGGAGCAGGTGGAAACCTTGGTAAAGCAGATGGCGGAAAAACAGGGTGTAAACGAAAACTTAAAGAGGCAGGATCAGATGAGGTGGGTTAGATTGATGAATAATATCAAAGTTAGTGCAGAAGAAATTGTACTAAAAGAGATAATATATGTTTAAAACCATTATGGCTGTATCAAAAAAGATGCAGCCATAAATTTTATACTATTCGTCAGAGGAATCGAAAGAAGAATCTGAAAAGGTGCTGTCCCATATAGCTTCTTCAATAGCTTGAATACATTCGTCGGTATGTTTTTTGATATCTTGACCCCAGAAATGTATAACTGTATAACCCAGAAACAAGAGCTTTTTATCAGTTTCAAAATCACGGGAACGATTACGTTCAATTTTTTTAATCCAGTAATCTGGATTTTTACCTTTTTCAAGACGGAGTTTTAAGATTTCCCAGTCCTTTCCATGAAAAAATTCACTGTCGCAAAAAATAGCAATTTTGTATTTGGTCAGAACAATATCAGGAGCGCCGGGCAAGGCTTTATAATTTTTTCGATAGCGGTATCCTTTGTGCCATAGAGCTTTTCTGAGTTGAAGTTCTATGGATGTGTCTTTGCTATGAATGCTACGCATATTTTTAGAGACAGTTTCAGAATCACGAGACATAAACGGGTCACCACCTTTGGGAATATTAATTATTCTAACAAGTTAAAGGAAAAGATACAAGTACCAGTGGCTGTTGGACATGAATTATTTGATTGACGGTATAAAGGCTATGATTTATACTTGTAAAGTAAGAGTTGATTAAATGACGAGGTACCCGAAATGACGATTTCTGAACAAATCAAGGTACTGTGTGTGCGGTCAGATATTAGCGTAGCTGAGCTTGCACGGCGAATAGGGACAACACCACAGAATTTTAATGGAAAAATGAAAAGGGAGAGTTTTACCATAGCTGAATTAGAAGATATAGCAGGTGCGGTAAACAGTTCTTTTGAAAGAAAATTCGTATTAAAAAACGGAGAGAAAGTTTAATGCATAAAAATATAAAACAAAATAATTATAGTAGATATGCTGCCAATAGAGATGTTATTTCTTTATTTTCTGGAGCAATGGGATTAGACATTGGATTGGGAAAAGCAGGTTTAAATGTAGCAATTGGACAGGATTTTGATGCAGCCTGTGTAAAAACTATGCAGGCCAATGGCCATAGAGTATTGGGCGGAGATATTAGGGAAATACAGCCCCAGCAATTATTAGATATGACAGGCTTATCTGTAGGAGAGCCATTTTTGATTTGCGGAGGACCGCCGTGCCAGCCTTTTTCTACAGCAGGAAAAAGATTGGGTATAAATGATCCGAGAGGCAGTTTGTTTATGGATTTCATTCGTATGATTGATTATATACGGCCTCGCTTTTTCGTGATGGAAAATGTAAAAGGAATTATGTCGTCGCCATTGAAACATGTGCCTTTGTCTGAAAGAGATGAAAGCGATCCTGATCAGAAATTAGGAACAGTGCTTGATGTGATTTTAGCAGAATTTGATAAACTGGGATATAAAACTGTATATGGCGTACTTGATGCTGTAAATTATGGCGTTCCACAATTCAGAGAGAGGTTTGTGTTAATTGGTAGTCGGGATAATGAAGATATTTTCTTACCAATTCCTACACATTTTCAGATGCATCAAAGCAAGGAGTATCAGTGGCAGACAGTTAGAAGTGTGATTGAAGATTTGGAATCTGACCATGGAGAATGTGCAACGTTAAGTGAAGAAAGATTGAAATTCTTGAAAATGGTTCCGGAAGGTGGGAATTGGAGAGATTTACCAGAGAATATTATTCCTATTGCTATGGGAGGTGCATATAAATCCGGAGGTGGAAAAGTTGGATTTTATAGAAGGTTATCATATGATCAGCCTTCACCAACTGTAGTTACTTCTCCAGTACAGAAAGCAACAATGATGTGTCATCCTACACAAGATAGACCATTAAGCGTAAAAGAATATGCAAGAATTCAGCAATTTCCGGATGATTGGGTATTTACTGGAACGACAGCAGCAAAATATCGGCAGATAGGGAATGCTGTTCCGGTAGGATTAGCAGAAGCTATTGGAAAGGCTGTGCTTTCTGTGGCTAATAAGACAGCTTTAGTTCAGACAAAACGCTTTAGAGGCACAAATGTACATAATAAGATTAGAAATGCAATAGAATTGGGAGGAAATTTATATGCCGTTAAATAATTCATATGATGAACAGGCTGTAATTCAGGCGATTGCTTCTGCCTTGGAAACATTTTATGGAACGTTAATTGAAAAGATAGATGGATTAAACATACAGAAGGTAATGAAACGTAAAAACCCGTATTTATACCGTGCAAAGGCTATGCAGAGTGCAACTGAAATCGTAGATTCGGTGCTTACAGCATTTGTAAGTTCTAGTGAAGAAACGATTTTTGGAAATTGCTTTTTTGAACCGATTGCTATTGCTGCAAGTGGTGGAAATAAAGCCTTGGCAGAAGGTATTGATATTATGATTCAGAACAATGAAACAAATACAATCTCTGCAATAGCTGTTAAAAGTGGGCCGTCCGTATTTAATGCAGACAGTAAAAAACGCCAGGAACAGAATTTTACAGCTGCTTCTAAGTTGGCACAGCAAGCAAAGGAAAGATATGAAGCATATATCGGTTATTGTTATGGGAAAAAGAAAGAATCTGGTAGAGGAAAGCCTAAAATGTATCAGGAATTGGCTGGAAAACGATTCTGGACAGAATTAACAGGAGACGAAGACTTTTACATAAAGATTATCGGATATATGGGAACTATGCCGGAGAAATATGTGGCTGATTATAAAGAAAGTTATAACAGAGCAGCTAATAGACTTGTTAGGGAATTTTCCAATAGTTTTTGTAGAGAAGATGGAAGTATTGATTGGGAAAAGCTGGTAGAATTTAATTCGGGAGATTAAATGTAAATAACTAGATAGGATAACCGCTTTATGGAGGCACGGAAGGAGAAGAATTGAATGAATCAATTTACAAACTATGTAGAGCTGCAAGCTGAAAAAGCAGAAAATTTGTCATTTTGTAGGGGCATAAAGCTATTACATATTAGAGACAAAGTGGAAACGATGCTTGGATTTATTGGAAAAGGTGGAATATTTGAAGAATACACGGTGCATAGTATTGAGCATATTGACGAGATGTTAAAAATCGTTGAATGGTTAATCCCAGATATTACAAAGGAAAAAATGACATATGCGGAATGGCTTATGCTTACGCTTGCTATTTATTTTCATGATTTGGGCATGGTTGTTACAAAAGACGAATTTGAACATAGAGATGAAACTGGTTTTAAAGAATATAAAGAAAAAGTTCTAGAAAATACGGAAGAATTTGAGTATGAAGAATGTGCTAAAGAACGGGGAGATTCTTTTCTATATCAGGAATTTGTGCGTGAAAATCATGCTGCACGTATTCGGCAATGGATTGAAGGAAAGAATGCTAGGAATTTAGGCGAAGCCGAGGCTGTGTGTCAGGAAATTGAGGATATATTGAAAAATCTAGATAAAATGTTTAAAGCAGATTTGGCTATGATATGTGAAAGTCATCATAAAGATGATATAGAAGATTTTTCAAAATATAAAGTAAAAAAGATGTATGGAAATACAGAAAATGAAAAAGTAAATCTTAATTATATTGCAATTATTTTGCGAACGGCAGATTTGTTGCACATAACAAGAGATAGAACTCCTTCAGTTGCTAGAATAGTCGTATAGAACCAATAGATGAAGATGTATTAATTCATAGATTGGCGCATTTGAAGTGTTTAGCATTAGAAAATGAAGGTGTAAGACAGATAGTTTCGGCCGAAGATGTTGCTGAATTGGAAGAGATAAATATTTTCGAATGTGAAATGACAAGAGCGGGAGAATATTTACTGAAGGAAGTACGAAGTAGTGCAACCTTGAGTAGTCTTATAGGTGTCGTGTGTAAAGATAATTTTTTGGCAGGAGTTAAAAATGTTATATGTAATATAGATATGGGAAATTTATTGCATCAATATGCACTTAAGAATAAAGAGGTAAGCAAAATTGAAGTTGCGCATAAAGAAAGAAGAATTCATGTTACCTATTCTTGTAAAAATGATTTATGGTATGAATTTGATCTGAGAAATAGAGGATTGCCAGCAAGATCGTTATATATTCCTAAAAAGAATATGGTCATATCAGGGTTAAAAGAAGAAATAGGAGTAAAAAATTTTGGAGGAATATATATACAAAGTAACACAGAATTATGTGAATATTTAATAAAGGTAATAGGAGCCTTTCAGAGCGAAGATACGGAAGAAAATAAAATATTATTGAAAGTATTTTTATCATATGTGTTTGATAACAAAGTGTTAGAAGTGGCATATAAGCAGGATGTTAATACATCGAATATGTTTAAACAACTGTTAGAACAGACCTACCGAAGCTGTATGGGACTTCTGAAGCTTACGGATAAATATTCAGAAGCCATGTTGGAAGCAGCCTGCAAGAAGGCGTTATCCTATACAGCATCGCCAAGTTACAAGAGCATTAAAAACATCCTTGTAACAGGTTCCGTAAAAAAGGAATCAGAACCATCGGATTCCAAGACCACACACAAAGCACACGGCATCATTAGAGTTTACACAGAATTAATTACAGTCTCTTATATTAAAATATAATGGGCGACAACTTCCAGTCTATAAGGATCATATTCCCCAAAAAAGACCGCTTGCACTTCTGTGTAGGCGGTTCTCTTATATTCTAGGCAATATGTAATTAGATGAAAAAATTACGTTTTTTCTTAGCTGATAACACTTTACAGAGAACATCATCCACTGCATCGGTATATTTGCCTTGTTCGAGAAGCTCATTTTTCAGCCGGATAAGTGACTGAATAACTCTGCTCTGTTCTTCGGCTGTTAGGTAAACATGGTATTTCTGTTCTCTCATAACATCAACCTCACACTTTCTTATTTTTGATTTAATGATATATTAAAACAGAAAACATCTCAAACGTGCAAAAAGACTTCCACCCCAACGGATAGAAGCCTTTTTGTAAAAATATTATTTTATTGCAAACCATTCGACACTATTTCATCTGTTGCAAATCACTTTTTCAATGAAGGTGTTGCAAAAGTGTTGCAAAAGGCAACGCCCTCTAAATGCATAGCCTGCAAACCCGCATAAATCCTGATGTTTCAGGCACCTCCAAACTAAGCGTCCCTATTCAAACTCGCAAATAAAATCTTGCTACTATACTTTTTAGTATTGGTATTATGGTTCTATTTGGTTTTATATGTGTTCTACTATCCTACATCCATAGGCTGTACTGAACGGTGTTATCAATTTGTTATCATGAGAATGTTATCAACTTCTAAATTGAATCATTCTTTCTTGACCAATTGTCTATAGAATAAAGTGTATAATTTTTGGTAAGTATTTTATTCACAAATTCCTGCGTATCTATTTTTGCCCACATTTTTTCAATTAATTCATTGCTTACGCGAACAAATCTTTCTTGTTCCACACGTTTCGAGGTCAGTATCGCATTGACCACAGTGTATGTGTTTATGCCAATCCGCTCAGCCCATTTGCGGAACCGGTCGCCGTTCCATTCCAGATATTTCTGATGGTCTTCCGGCATATGTTCCGTGACAGTGCTGTACTTTCCAGGCCGTCCTTTCAGACGGAGATGAGAGGCAATGCGGTTATGGTTGTAAAAAATTTCAATGGTGGTATCTGTTACTTTAACAGCAACTTTCTTTTTGATGTATTCATAAGGAACTGAGTATAGCATTCCGTCCACAGATATGTGATAATTAAACTGAACAGTGGCTGTTTTCCAGTCGCTCAGTTCAAAACGGGAAGCGGGTAACGGTGCCAGTAATGGCTTTTCATCTTCAAGGAATAAACTGAGCCGGCTTCCCTCTTTCTTTTGAAAGAGCCTTTGGTTGAACTGCTCAAGCTTTTCTCTGATTGCACGATTCAATTCGGCCAGGGAGAAGAACTGTTCATTTCGAAGTGCTGCTGTTATCCAAGTAGAGATATTTCCTACTGTTCCTTCTGCATTCGGCTTATCCTTGGAAGTTCTGACCCGCGCCGGAATAATCGCTGTACCGTAGTATTCAGCCAGTTCCTGATAAGTTTCATTGATCTGCTGGTCTTTCCATCCACCATTGTGAACAACCGCTGTTTTACAATTATCTGGTACGAGAATTCTGGCAACACCGCCAAAGAATTCGTACATATGGACATGGGCATTGATCCATGATTTCTGCTTCATATCCAGAAATGCTTCTACATACGCATACTGACTGTATGTCATCACACCAACAAATATATAAGCTTTGATGATCTTTCCGGTATCAGGATCAATAATTGTTGCCGGATCACCTGCCCAGTCAACTTCAACCTGTTCACCGGGCTTGCGGTTGATATGCATGGTAGCACGTCGCTTCTGCTCATCTTGCTGAATGTGATAACAGAACTGGGAATACATGAGTGGTTCATCACCATTAGCACGACAGTCCTCCATGTATTCTGTCCACAGGAGCTTTTTAGTAACTCCATTACGAAGCAGCTCTTTACGGATGTAATCATAGTCTGGCATCCGTTTAGCGGATATGTTTTTCTTTGCAGAAGGAAAAAGCTTTTCTGCAAGGACAGCATCGGTGTCATTTTCATCAATCGGCCAGGAAATACCCAGTTCTTCCGCCCGCTTTAATACACGGTTCACTGTCTTTTTTGATACATTGCAACTGTGAGCAATGTTTTGCTGACTGAGATTCAGGCTTTTGAGTCTGAGAATCTCACGATATTTGGTCATAACTGTGACCTCCTTAAAATGTATTTACACCATTTGGTGCATAATTACATTCTAAGGATATAGGATAAAGGGTTCCACCACCGGAATGGTGGTTTCCTCAAAAACGGATTTACGGTTTCCTGAGTCCGGACAGCAGGGACACGGAGCCCGGATTATTCAATATAGAGATAGAAAAGCTGTAAAAATCTACGTTGAATTTTACAGCTTTTTGTATATAATAAAAGTAACAGAAACAATATGAATATGGACCGCACAGTAGGTTGTGTTCATGAGCGAGAATCGAATGCGAATGTCCGCTTTATCAAGGAAAGGAGCTGAAAGAATATGGCAAATATTTTACCAGTGTCTGATTTGAGAAATTATAATGAAGTTCTGAAGAACTGTCATAAAGGAGAACCAGTATATCTGACAAAGAATGGCAGAGGACGTTTTGTAATTATGGATATTGAAGACTATGAGCGCGATCGTGCAGAGAAAAAGCTTCTGCTGAAGTTGCAGGAAGCCGAAGAAGCAGTGAAAGATGGTGAGGGGTGGCTGGATCTGGAAGAACTGAAAGCACTTGTGGGGGAATAAGATGTTAAAATTGCGGATTAATCCGATTGTTGTAAAGGATTTGAAAAATATCCGGGATTATATTGCTGAAGATAACGAAGAATATGCAGCAAAGACTATAAAGGAAATTTACGGTAAATTTGAGAACCTTCAGATGTTTCCGGGAATGGGTTCAGATCTTTCAAAGCGAGTCAGTTTTCGGACGGACTATAAATATGCGATATGGGAAGATTATGTGATTATTTACAAGGTAGGAAACGAGTATGTAGAGATTTATCGTGTGATTAATCGGTTTCGGGATATTATGAGAGTTTTTGATTGATAACACAATCATGATAACAAATTGATAACATCGTTCAGTACAGTCTGTGGACTTTGGACAGTTAAATACATATAAAACTAGATAGAGCCATAATTCTTATGGATTTAAAGATGAAATCAGTAAAGAAGAGTTTACAAAAAGAATTGAGGAGGACACATTTTTCGATGTCCTGAGTGCAGTACCAATTCAGAAAGGTGATGTACTCTTTATTGAATCAGCAACAAACCATATTATCGGAAAAGGAAATCTGATTGCAGAAATCCAGCAGAATTCGAATGTAATTTATTGTGTTTATGATTATGGACGCGTGGGAAAAGATGGTAAGAAGCGAGCTCAGCATAACAAGAAAGCATTTGCGGTTGAGACAATAAAGTCAGAGAAGATAAAATTAGGATGTTTCTATGTCGTATAGGATGAGGTGCGTGTTAATGGAAATGTAAGACCGTATGATTACCTTGATATGCTTGAGAGAGTCTGTATACTTCTGTTTCATGGGGAAAATATTATTACCTTAAGAGAGTATTGTTATTCAATCCGTTCCTAGCAGACAGAACTTCCATGTGGGCTGATTGATTCGGGAGAGACACCGGATCAGGCAGCAGTTCGTAAATTAAAAGAAGAGACAGGATATGATAAATGAATTCCATTCAGAAAATAGAAAGTCTCCCGGAGCAGATATGGCAGGAAGGTATGCAGTTTCTGGGAGATTTTTTAGAGTTTCAGAGTTCGTTTATTTTGTGGAATAAGACGACAAAGCAAAAAAGGTGAAAAACTCATGAGAGAAGATAAAAACGAGACAAGATGGGACAAACTATTACATATTCGAACAATGGGGCGGGATGATTCCCACTCTGATGAACATAGATTTCCTTATGAACCGACACCGTATTGTGTGTTGGAGCGGCTGGCAAATTCCGGTTGTATCCGCAAGGGAAATACAGTGATTGACTATGGCTGTGGAAAAGGTCGTGTGGACTTTTTTCTGGCATATCAGACCAGATGCAATTCCATAGGTGTCGAGTATGATGAACGGATTTTTGGACGAGCCATGGAAAACAAAGCGGATTCGGTAGTTTCAGATCGTGTGGATTTTGTGCAGGCAAATGCTGAAACATTTAAAGTGCCGGAAACTGTAGACCGATGTTACTTTTTTAATCCATTTTCGTTGGAACTTCTGAAGCGCGTAGTGGATCGCATTCTTGATTCTTATTATGCAAATCTGCGTGAGATGCAACTGTTTTTTTATTATCCGACAGATGAATACATTTCTTATATGATGACAGTGGATGAGTTGATGTTTGTAGATGAAATTGATTGCAAAGATTTGTTTCCGGGGAATGATCCGCGGGAGAAAATTGTGATTTTTGAGCTGAAGAAATAATTCAAGCCGAACACATGTGAGAGTTGAAAAGTCTGTTTAAGAAAACTTTAATGCAGACATACATCAAAAGCTCCCCGCATAGATTGTAAAAAAGCAAACTATGTGGGGAGTTTTCGTGAAAGGTTATATCGAGGAACGGGCAATGGAAATTGCACGATATATCATAGACAACAATGCAACGGTGCGTCAGGCGGCAAAAAAGTATGGAATTAGTAAGTCGACGGTACATAAAGACATCACCGAACGCCTCAGACAGATCAGTCCGGCTCTTGCTGTAAAGACAAGAGTGGTTCTGGATGTTAACAAATCGGAGCGTCACATTCGTGGGGGAATGGCGACGAGAGAAAAATATCTTCATCAACATCATATCTGATTTAAGATGAAATGCATCAAAGCAAATGGAAAAATGTGCTTTGGTGCATTTTTGCTGCGTTAGTATCTCTGATTTTACAACCTTTGTAAATCATGTTAGAATAAAAAGAAAATTAGAATTCGCCGAAGGAAAAGAGAAATCTATGAGTGCAGAGATATGGTCTGGAATATATCCAAATATGAAAAACAAGGATACAGTGAATTTGGGAAAAGGGAATAAGGCAATGGATGCATGGAACATGCATTTATCTGAGATACGACATTGCCCGGAAAATTTGTCCTCAGAGTTTCTGTGGCAGGTCTTATGCGAACTGGAACAGACATATTTTTGTACGGTAAAGGGAATACCGTTTACCTATATTATAAAAGGGCATGAGATGTTTGTGAATCGCAAAGAAAAGTCGATCACGCAGGCGACAATCCTGCTATCCGCCAGACGCGTCCTGGAGAAACAGGCAGAGGGTGTGGTGGTCAGCGGACCAAAGAAAATCGGAACGTTTGGGGCAAGTTATCTCTATCCGGTTTTCTGTCAGATTGGATTGATTACAGAGAAGATGAATGAAAGCGAGGAAATGTAATATTATGAATAAAATAGATGCACAGTCATGGAAGGTTGATATGCCGGATTTTAGGGAAAAAACAAAAGCGTTTTACAATGGTGAGATGAGCAAAGGAGATTACAAGGGCTATTCCGGACGATATGGAAGCTATGCTCAGAAAGATGGGAAAGCAAGTATGCTGCGTCTGCGTATGCCGGCTGGTCGTGTGACGAAGGAAAAACTGGCATTTATTGCAGAAGCAATTCGCAAGTACAATGTGAAAAAAGCACATTTTACTACTTGTGAGACAATCCAGCTTCATGATCTGCAGCAGGAGGAACTGTGCCGGATTATGGAAGATGCACTGGATGTTGGAATTGTGACTATGGGTGGCGGTGGAGATTTTCCACGAAATGTGATGTGTTCTCCGTTGTCCGGCGTGGAAGCGGATGAGTATTTTGATGTGCGTCCATGGGCAGAAGCAGCTGGAGAATATTTGATGACATTTATTAATGCAGAAAAAATGCCGCGTAAATTAAAGGTATGTTTTTCTAATTCTCCGAAAAATATTCCGCATGCAACGTACCGTGATCTTGGTTTTGTGGCAACAAAAGAAGGGAAGTTTGATGTGTACAGTGCCGGTGGTCTTGGCAATCATGCGAGATTTGGTGTAAAGGTAGCAGAAGCAGTGGAACCGGAAATGATTTTGTATTACATCAAGGCAATGTGGCTGACTTTCCGGGCATATGGAAATTATGAGAATCGTGGAAAAGCAAGAACCCGTTATATGCAGGAAATCTGTGGGGGTGCAGAAAATTATGTGAAAGCATATCAGAAAAAACTGGAGGAGGTGCTGGCTTCCGGAGAAGATCTGAAAATTTGTGTGAAAACTGAACCTGTGATGAAAAAAGGCGATGGTGTCCGAATTTCCGGCGCGCGTATTTTACCACAGAAGCAAAGCGAGGCTCTGTATACGGTTATCTGGCATCCAATCGGTGGTCAGCCGAACGTAGAAGAACTGTGTGCGCTCTCTGATGTGATTCGGAATATGGAGGATGTGGAGATCCGTCTTGCGCCGGATGAAACAGCATATATTATCAATCTGACCGGAACTGAAGTTGAAAAAGTGCTGGAAGCAACACCGGACAGTGCAGAGACTGTTTTTGAGACAAGTGTCAGCTGTATTGGTGCGTCCATCTGTCAGGTGGGTCTGCGTGATTCCCAGGCATTACTGCATGCGTGCGTGGAAGCTGTTCGTAAAGCAGAGATTCCGAATGGTGCGCTGCCGCAGATACATATTTCCGGCTGCCCGTCTTCCTGTGGTACACATCAGACCGGTGTGATCGGTTTTCGGGGAGCAGTGAAGCGTGTGGATGATCAGATGAAAAATGCGTTTGTGCTGTTCGCCAATGGTGAGGAACGCCAGGGCGAGGAACGGATGGGTCGTGAGATCGGAACTATGGAAGAAGCGGTGATACCACAGTTTTTGGTAGAACTGGGACAGACGGTGGCTGCTTCCGGCATGGATTATAAAAAATGGGCTGAGAAGAATCCACAAGGGATTGATGCAGTTGCAGCAAACTATTTGTAAGATATGACCAAAACCTGAACTTGTATTCAGGTATTTGCTATAAGTCTATAAGAGACCGGAAGGGGAAGAATCAGAAGAACAGCAGGGGGATGAAGGAGGAGTAAGTGTTGGAACGTCGGGACAAAATTAATTATTATCTGGATCTGGCAGAGATTGTCGGACAGAGAGGAACCTGTCTGCGTCGACATTATGGCGCAGTTATTGTGAAAAATGATGAAGTGATTTCTACTGGTTATGTAGGTGCACCAAGAGGCAGAAAGAATTGTTCTGATCTGGGCATCTGTATCCGGCAGAAAATGAATGTACCAAGAGGTGAACGCTATGAACTTTGCCGCAGTGTGCATGCAGAGGCGAATGCCATCATCAGTGCTTCCAGAGGAAAAATGATCGGAAGTACGTTATATCTGGTTGGAAAAGAAGTGGATACCGGAGAATATGTCAAAAATTCCAACAGTTGTTCCATGTGCAAGCGTATGATCATTAATGCCGGTATTGACCGGGTGTATATCCGGGATTCTAAGGATGAATACCGGATGATCCATGTGCAGCAGTGGATTGATGATGATGAATCTCTGGCAGGAACCTTTGGATATTGATCAGAAACAGACAGAAGTAAAATAAGAACAGACAAAAAGAAAAACAAGGCAGGTAAACGAAAGAAATGATACAGGATATCGCACCATTGCATTTATACAATGAGTGGCATAATGTACAGCCGGAAAAGGATGACTGGGTGATCTGTATGCAGGAACGGAAAATATTGGTGCGTGGCGTACAGAATGCCATTTGTTTTCCACGATATGCGGAAATAAAATCGCAGGTACAGAACGGAGATCGTTTTGTATATCTGTTTGCTGTTGGGGAGGAGCGTTTTTTCCTCTATCAGCAGCATCAGTACAAAGACCGGGAAGAATTGAATCTGATGCATCTTTGTCGGTCTGTTGAAAATCAGAGAAAAAATTCTGCAACGGAGCAGACATTGCTTTCGGAAGAAGAAATTGTATTTCATTATGAAACTACGCGATACCTGCGCGGGGCGGCTCCGCAGCATATGTGCTATGCAGGACTTGTAGGTGCCCAGCTGGCAGGATGGTATGCGGCACATCGGTTTTGTGGTGGCTGCGGAACCCGGATGATCCCGGATGGGCGGGAACGGATGATGCGTTGTCCGGTCTGTGGTCAGATGGAATATCCAAAGATCTGCCCCTGTGTGATCGTGGGTGTAATGCATGAGGGAAAGATTCTGGTGAGCTGGTATAAGAACGGTTTTCGAGATCATTATGCGTTGATCGCAGGTTTTGCAGAAATCGGTGAAACCATTGAGGAAACTGTTGCCCGGGAAGTATATGAAGAGACGCATCTGCATGTGAAAAATCTGAGATACTACAAAAGTCAGCCGTGGCCTTATTCCGAGAGTCTGCTGTTTGGATTTTTCTGCGAGCTGGATGGAGCGGATGATATTATTATTCAGGAAGATGAGCTGGCCATGGCGAAATGGGTGACACCGGAAGAAATTTTTGAAATCCCGGATAATTTTGCATTGACGAATGAGATGATATGCAAATTTAAGCAGGATATGATTGAGTATGGACATCTCTGCCTGTGAGGAGAGAGGGCAGGAAAGTCTTCTATCGCACACTTACGCGAAGAAAATTATCCAAAGCACAGCTTTCTTGCACGCGCCGAACACGATTGCGAAGCAATCATTTCTTCTCGTGCGAATGTCCGCTTTACAAAATAAGCGATAAAAGGTAAGCAATAGAATAACAGGAGTATAGAAAGCAATATGATAAAACAGGAGAATGTGGCAATTGTAACACTGAAAAAAGGAGAAGGGCGCACGATTAAAGCAGGCGGAGCCTGGGTTTTTAATAATGAGATCGAAACGATCACAGGACGTTTTCATAATGGTGATCTTGTGATCGTACATGATTTTGATGGTTATCCGATGGGAAAAGGGTATATCAACCAGAATTCCAAAATTCGTGTGCGCCTTCTGACGAGGCATGTAAATCAGGAAATTGATGAGTCATTTTTTCAGATGCGTCTGCAGAATGCATGGAATTATCGAAAGGATACGGTGGATACTTCTTCCTGCCGTCTGGTATTTGGTGAAGCAGATTTTTTGCCGGGAATTGTTATTGACAAATACGAAGATGTGCTTGTCATGGAATGTCTGACTCTTGGTATGGAGCGTTATAAAGAACAGTTGGCTAATCTGATGAAGCAGATTTTGCAGAAAGATGGCATTCAGATTCGAGGTGTTTATGAGCGTAGTGATGCGAAGGAGCGGGAAAAAGAAGGTCTGAGCAGGGTAAAAGGTTTCATTGGAGCAGAATTTGATACAAACGTGGAAATTACGGAAAATGGCGTTCGTTATATGGTGGATGTAGTGAATGGCCAGAAAACCGGATTTTTCCTGGATCAGAAATACAATCGTCTGGCGATTCAGAAATTGTGTAAGGGCAAACGTGTGTTGGACTGCTTTACTCATATGGGAACTTTTGCATTGAATGCCGGAATAGCGGGAGCCAGTGAAGTGACCGGTTTGGATATTTCTGAATTTGCGGTGGAACAGGCGACAGAAAATGCAAAACGTAACAGTCTGAGTGATACGGTAACATTCCGTGCGGCAAATGTACTGGATGAACTTCCGAAACTGGCTGCAGCCGGAGAAAAATACGATGTGGTTATTCTGGATCCGCCGGCATTTACAAAATCTCGTCAGGCAACAAAAAATGCGATCAAGGGCTACCGTGAGATTAACATGAAAGGGCTGAAGCTTGTGAAGGACGGCGGTTATCTGGCAACCTGTTCCTGTTCTCATTTTATGACACAGGAATTATTGGCAAAGACCATCCGTGAGGCGGCGCGCGCTACGCATAAGAGACTGCGTCAGGTGGAATTTCGGACACAGGCGGCAGATCATCCGATTCTGTGGGCAGCAGAGGAATCTTATTATCTGAAATTCTTCATTTTTCAGGTTGTGGATGAAAAATAGTAGAGAAAAAAGTCTGCAAAGCCTTGTATTTACTGGGGTCGAGGCACTTTTAGACACTGATATATAAAGTGACAAAAATGGTGTAAATTATCGCAAAATGGTGTAGTAAATGGTGTAGTGGAGACACTGATTTTATGCAGAAAAAGATAGTGCTCAGTTCAGATATTTTTTTATACCTTCATTAGTTAAAAGTAATCTGTTTTTGTTTTCATCCAGAGTTCAAAGCTATATGTTATTGAGATATCATGATTTTAAAAGAAGAGTTCTTAACTATGTGGCCAATAAATTATGAAAAATGAGATACAAAGAGGATGGAAAAATGTGTAAGGTTATTGCGATTACTAACCAAAAAGGCGGATGTGCAAAAACAAATGTAACGGTTAATCTTGGAATTGGATTAGCCAGAGAAGGCAAAAAGGTTGCACTCATTGACAATGATGCACAGGGATCATTAACTGCAAGCCTTGCATAATAGATTTACCTATAATTAAAAACAACAAGATGGAAAGGCTCAGAAAAAGTTATTCTGAGCCTTCTGACATAGAAGGATAGAAGTATAAAAGAGCAGGGATTTTTATGCCCCATCTATTGATATACACTGTAACCATCAAAGAAGATTAAAACATAAAATTCAAAGAAATGGAGGAACTGGCAATGAAAGGATTTAACACTGGTGATGGTTACATGGGATTGGTAAATGGTAAATATATCTTGTTTGCCAGCGAATCCGATTACTATGAATACATGAACGATTAAAGGAGGAGCTGCGATGAAAGGAATATTCGAAAGTATGTTTGATCTGAACCATAATGGAAATATCAGTCCACTGGAAAGTGCAATGGAATTTACCTTCCTAAATGAACTGTTGAAAGACGACTCTGAAGTACAGACGGAGTTGGAATTATCAGGACTGGATCCGGATGAGTTGGAGTTTATGGATGCAGATGAACGAAGAGAAGCACTGGAAGATGCTGGACTGGATCCGGATGAATATGATTTCTAAGGAAGGAGCATTTACAATGGCAAAAGTATTTATCACACTGACAGGAACAAAACATTATGATGACAAAGGACATAAAACCGGTCACAGCAATCCTGGAATATTAGGAGGCTGGAACCATTACGATGACTGATACTTAAGAAGATAAAGGCGTCAACATGTACAATCTTTACACAAGTTTTGTGTGAAAAGATGCACCATATGTCTCCCGCCTATGGTATACTTGAGTTATCATTTGGTGAAAGGAGACCGGAAAAGTGCCGAAGGGAAGTAATCAGAAGTTCAAGTTATACCGGCTTGCTCAGATTATGCAGGAACAAACTGATGATGAGCATTATATCACTATGCCAGAAATCATGGACGGCTTGGCAAAATATGACGTAACAGCAGACCGGAAAAGTGTATATAACGATCTGAGAGATTTGAGTGTTCTTGGAATAGATGTAGAAGGTGAACCTGTCGGGAATCGATACCATTATCATGTTGTAAATCGCGCGTTTGAACTTCCGGAATTAAAACTTTTGGTAGATGCTATCCAGTCTTCAAAATTTATTACAGAGAAAAAATCAAATGCACTGATTAAAAAGCTGGAAACATTGGTCAGTAAATATGATGCACAGAAATTGCAGCGGCAGGTGTTTGTTTCTGGAAGAATTAAAACAATGAATGAGAGCATCTATTACACTGTGGATGCGATTCATAAAGCAATTTCGGAAAATAAGAAGATTAAATTCCAGTATTATCAGTGGAATGTGAAGAAGGAAATGGAACTTCGCCATAATGGGGTATGGTATCACATCAGTCCGTGGGGATTGTCTTGGGATGATGAAAACTATTATCTGGTAGGTTATGATTCAGATGCAGAGCAGATTAAACATTACCGGGTAGATAAGATGCTGCATATCAAATTATCAAATGAAAGCCGAGACGGAAAAGAGCACTTTAAAAAACTGGATATGGCTGATTATGCGAAGAAAAGTTTTGGAATGTTTGGTGGAAAAGAACAGACTGTAAAGCTGCTGGTAAAAAACAGTCTGGCAGGTGTTATCATTGATCGGTTCGGAAAGAATGTGATGTTGATTCCGACAGATGATGAACATTTCACAGTGAATGTAGATGTGCATGTCAGCAGGCAGTTCCTTGGTTGGGTGTTTTCACTGGGTGAGGATATAAAGATTGTTGGACCGGATGAAGTGGTAGATGAGATGAAAAAGGAAATTAATCGAATAATTAATCAATACAAGTATGACTCATAATGCGAATAAAGCAATGAAAAGCTATAGAACAATAGGAAGCTGTGGAAATAAAAGTGGTATTAGGATTTAAGAAAGTTAGTTCATCAAATAGAAAAAATGAAATATAAAAAGAAATTAAAGGCATTGAAAGAGGAATGAGTAAAATGGTAGATTACGCTCCAGGTATGAGAATCATCATTCGAGATACTGAATTAAGAGTTGCAAAAGTGCTTCCCAAATCTGGGAAGCGGTTTGGTGGATTAGGTGATAGCAATATATGTTAAGAATATTTTTGACATTTTTGAGGATGCATGGTAATATAATTATACAAAAAGAGCGCTACCGATAGACGGTTAGTCCAATATATGAATTGTCAAAAATTGCCGCTTCAGTTTACTAGGCTTGGGCGGCTATTTTTGCGTCTTATTATTATCCTTACCGAATGTGTATCCGATACTAAAGCAGGTTAAGCCAAAGCTCACTACTGCAATGAAATCTATAATACTCACTGGCTTAGCCCTCCTTTCCATTGGATTCCCTTTCGGGTTTCTATGTAATCAGAGGGTCGCAGTCCCTCTGTTGAAGGACTAACCGCCTACCGTTATGGCAGCACTCATGTTGTGATTATATCAGTTGTGGTATGGGGATGCAATAAGAAAATGAGTAGAATAGTTTGGTTACAACAGAACAGTGTTTAAATACAAATGCAGAGGTATATATTAATTGCAATATACATCTCTGCATTGTTTTTTTATTTTGCAAGAAAATTACTCTGTATTTCCATAGGCATATGATAAGCCTGTCCCCGCTTGGTCAGACTGTATAATTTAAAGCTCATGAGTTCCGGGGTGGAATTCAGAGTGCTGCATAAACTGAAATAATCCAGATCTTCATTGTGTGCCATGAGTTTATTAAACTGATTGAAAATACCAATATGACGAAAGTTTATAAAATGCCGGTTTCGCAGGCAATCTATAATGATAGCGATATTCGGATGGAAGTGACAAATGAAGAAATCGTGGATTGCTGGAAAGCATTTTTTGATGCTAATGAAAACTGGAGAGATTTTGATTCTGACATGACATATGAAAAATATAGGAATATCACAGACAAAGCACATTTAAAGAAAATTATACAGATGCCGGTGAATTTTCTGATTAAATCCGGAGATGGATTTTTCTGTAAAAAGGAAGGTTATGCGATTGCATTGAATGATGATTTAAAGGATGTGGTTAAGAAAGAAGCTTTTGCAGAGCAGATGAGGGATGTTGTGGAGTACCGTGTGCTAGATTATTATCAGAGGAGATATGATAGGAAAAAAAGTGGATGACAATATATCAAGTTAGTTTTCGTAGTATTCTTTCAATAACATATTCTCCTTGGTTGGTGATATATAAAAAGGGTATGGCGCTAACCATACCCTACTCTGGTAAACCAGAGAGACTTCGTCGGTCAAATTATCTTTTCATTAGTGGCCTCGTCGACCCAAAAACACTTGTTTATAAGTGTGAAAGAGCAATTTATATTTACTTTCATTTATATTATACTCATTTTTTTGAAAAAATCTACTAGTAAATCATAAAAAGAAAATAAATTAAGTATGTAATTTGAAAGATGAAATATTTACACATAAAAGTCAACAGAAAGAATGTGCAAATTAGGTGAAAGCTGTTGTGGAATGTTGTTTATAGGATTATTATCAGAGAAGATATGCCAATATACTAAAAAACGTATTTTGAATTGTTACGTAAAAGGAGGATTTTGTAATGCAAACAATCACCCATCAGCAGGCTTTCGACCTGTTAAAAAAATACAACAAGGATTCCTTTCACATCCAGCATGCCCTGACCGTGGAAGCTGTAATGAAATGGTACGCCAACGAACTTGGCTACGGAGAAGATGCAGAGTACTGGGGCATCGTAGGATTGCTGCATGACATTGATTTTGAACTGTATCCGGCGGAGCACTGCCTGAAAGCTCCGGAATTATTACGGGAAGCAGGCGTTGGTGAGGATGTCATTCATGCAGTATGTTCTCATGGCTATGGAATTACGGTGGAATGTGGTGCAACGATCGATGTGGAGCCGGAGCATGAAATGGAAAAAGTACTTTTTGCGGCAGATGAGCTTACCGGTCTGATCTGGGCAGCAGCATTAATGCGTCCGTCCAAAAGTACAAAAGATATGGAACTGAAATCACTCAAGAAAAAATACAAAGCAAAAGGATTTGCAGTTGGATGTTCCCGAGAAGTAATCGCCCGCGGAGCGGAGCAGCTTGGCTGGGAACTGGACAAACTGTTGGAAATGACAATCCATGCAATGGCAGCTTCGGAAGATGAGATTCGGGCTGAGATGACAGCGGAAGGTTTGGATTAATTCAAGAGCGCAGAATATAGCCTATATAATGATAAGAATTTAATTCTGTGAAAAGATTGATTGTATAGAAGCTATAGACAAAACTATGTAGTGATTCTGTAGAGAATGAAAGTCACAGATAAGAAATATGGACTAAAGGAGGAAGACATAATAGTATGACGAAAAAAACTGAAATTAAAAAAGTCCGCTGCAATATCTGTTCCGCAGGATGTCCCATCGATGCCTACGTGCAGGACGGAAAACTGCTTTCTGTGGAAGGCAGCCGAGACTGGCCGGGACAGCAGGGCGGTTTGTGCTCCAAGGGAGCTGCATCCAGGCAGTATGTATACAATAAAGACCGGATTTTATATCCGATGAAACGCGTGGGCGAAAGAGGCAGCGGCGAGTTTGAACGTATTTCCTGGGAGGAAGCGTACGCGATGATTGCAAACAATTTACTGCGCATCCGGGAAAAATATGGGTCGCAATCGACGGTATTTTATGCGGGATATCCGAAGTGGTACCGTCCGGCGCTGCTGCGTCTGGCAAATGCATATGGTTCTCCGAATTACTGTACGGAGTCCAGCACCTGTTTTCAGTCGGCTGCCATGGCCTGGCGGTCAATTTATGGAAATAATATCTGTTTTCCGGATATGATGCATGCGAAAACGGTTCTGGTATGGAGTAACAACCTGTATTATTCTAATATTTCCATGGCACCGATGTATCAGTCACTGAAGGAGCGCGGTGTCAATATTATTTCCGTGGATCCACGGGAGACGGTGACCAGTCAGGCGGCTGATCTGCACCTAAAACTGATTCCTGGTACGGACGGAGCGCTGGCATTGTCCATGGGACAGGTGATCATTGAAGAGAATCTGTATGACCATGAATTTGTAGAAAAATATGTATATGGATTTGAGGAATATCGCGCGTATGTGCAGCAGTTTAAACCGGAAAAGGCGGCGGAGATTACGGGTTTGGATGCGGATCTGATTCGCCAGGCGGCACGAATTTACGCGAAAAACAGCCCTGCGGCGGTGATGTTTTCCGCGTCACCGGTGGTGCATCATATCAATGGAATGCAAAATTATCGTGCGGTGATGTGTCTGATCGCATTGACCGGAAATTATGATATTCCGGGTGGAAATCCATCCCGACCGGGACCGGCTTCTCCGTGTAATGAGTACATGGGAAATGTGAAACGGTTGAATGCGATAGAAGCAATTGGAGAAAAAGAGTTTCCGGCCTGGTTTGATCTGCCTTGCGAGGAAGCGCAGTGCAGCCGACTGGCGGATAACATTCTGGAAGCACAGCCGTATCCGATCAAAGCAGTGGTTGGTTTTGGATTAAACTGCCGGATGTGGCCGGAGCCGGAGCACCTGCAAAAAGCACTTGGAACGCTTGATTTTTATGTGAATACGGATCTGTTTTTGTCAGATTCCAGTAAGATGGCAGATCTGGTGCTGCCTGCGGCCTCCACCTTTGAGCGGGATGTGGTTGTAAATGGCCGTGGCGGTATGTTTTTCCTGTCGGAGCAGGCAATTCCGCCGCTGGGAGACGCAAAAAATGATGTGGAGATCATGATTGGAATGCTGAATGCGATGCATCTGACGGATGAGGCACTTGGTCAGGGCTATGAGCACTACATGGATTATATTTTGCAGCCATCCGGTCTGACGATTCAGGAACTGCGGGAGCATCCGGAAGGAGTAAAGGGAAAAGTGATTATTCCGCCGGAATTTAAAACCTATGAAAAGAATGGGTTTGCTACGCCGTCCGGAAAAGTGGAGTTTGTATCGCAGGTGCTGGAACGTTACCGTGATAGTCATGGATACAGTGGACTGCCGGAGTATCGGGATTATCGGCAAATGTCTGGTGTGGATCAGATAGAATATCCATACATTTTAAATACCGGTTCGAGAAAGCCGCAGTTTTTCCATTCCAGAACGTATCGTATGCCATGGTTGGCAAATCTGGAGCAGGCGCCGCTGGTGGAACTGCATCCAGAAGATGCTGCTGCATTAGGCGTTGAGGAAGGCGAACAGGTGAAAGTGACTTCACCGGCTGGAAGCATGTGTGGAACGGCGGTATTATGCAGCAATGGACGCCCGGGTGTGATACATATTTACCATGGCAATCCAAAGGGGGAAGCAAATGACCTGATCTCAAAGGATTATCTGGATCCGATTTCCGGATTTCCGGGATACAAAAGCTATTTTTGCAAGGTAGAAAAGGTGGTGGCTGGGGCATGAGTATTAAGATAAAATTTAATGCGGAAAAGTGTGTGGGGTGTTATGCCTGCCATATAGCCTGTCTGGATGCACATCATGAGGTAGATGAGGCGGATGCGAAAAGCTTCCGTGCCATTCGAAAAGTTCAGAAAGAAGGATTCGAGAAAAATATCTGTCCGGGCTGTACCCATTGCGGAAAATGTATGGAAGTCTGTCCGGTACATGCCATTTACCGTGATGAAAAGACCGGACTGATTCTGACAGACAAAGAACTCTGCGTTGGCTGTCATGTCTGCGAGAATGCCTGTCCATTGCAGATGATTCGGTTTGATGTGCAGGGAAAAATGGAAAAGTGCGACGGCTGTATAGAGCGTCTGCGAGAAGGCAGAGAACCAGCCTGTGTGCGGACCTGTTTTGCGGGGGCGCTGACGGTGGAACAGATTTAGGGCTTCGGGAACAAAGCTGAAACGAACTCCAACGAAAGAATCATTGTAAAATTTTCAGGTTCTTGTTGGAGTTCGTTTCAACTTGTTCCAAGCCACCCTAAACAAGAATTTCTTTTATTACAATCACATTTATCCCGGCCCCGTGAATAGAGGCACTGATATTCAATTCAGTATCAGCCTGTTCGATACTGACCTGTGTCTGGGGCTTGGTAAAATCTACGTTCAATTCATCCATGAAAGCATTGATGGTTTCATTGGTCTTATACACATCTGCGCTGCGGGTGTACAGATGTTCAATTTCATCATTATAATTCATAACAACAATGGTATAAACCGTGGATGACGTGCGGTCATCTTTGACAACAAAATAGTTTTTTTCACGGTAAAGCAGATCACCGCTGATATTTTTCAACAGCTGATACGTATAAAAAGCCGGTTTTGGAATGCCGGAGGAAGTCATGCTACTATATGCCAGTATGTGCAGCCTAAATATGGTGTTTTAGATCATTTCATTTCTCAGATGACAGGTATCACCAATGATCAGATTAAATATGCTCCGATGCTGGAAGAAGCAGTGATACACTTGCTGGAGTGGATTGGCAATCGTGAATATAAAGTATTTGCATGGAGCAATACTGATTACCGGCAATTAAAACATGAGATTCAGAGTAAAGGAATAACAAATCCAGAGATCCTGGAATTTGTGAACCAGGATCGATGGATTGAAAAAACAAGAATATGAAAATAGAGAAAGGCGGTGGCAGATAGGTTCAGAATTTGATATAATTAAGTCAGTAACTGAACACTATCTATTATCTGCTGGAAGGAGATAATAGTGGGAAAATCCTTAAAAGGAAAAGAACTTGGATGGCGCAAACTGAGTCAGTTAAATCTGGTTATACTGCAAGATGCTTTTAATCAATTAGCAACTGATACGATGCGGGCAGACTGCAAATCATTATTGGTTGATATGTTGAATCGTGCTGTGGAAACCGAACTGCTTAATAAAAATATTGCATTTGGAATTAATACAATCATTGATAATGAGGAAAAAGAAGAGAAAAGAATTTTAAGTAATAAGGAAATTGATATTCTTCTTGAAACATCCAGAGGCGGTCAGACATATGCATTTTTTATTGTTGCACTTGGAACTGGCATGCGTATGGGTGAAATCCTTGGATTGACATGGGATTGCATTGATTTTGAGAATGGAGTTATTAAGGTAGAAAAAACACTTTGTTATTTGCCGAATAATGGAAATGCGATTTATGAATTCCATAGACCAAAGACATTACAGAAAATGTTATTTGTATTGCTGGGCTTTAGAAAGTTTTTATAGTTTTTTCATGGAAAAGACAAGGCTATATGATACAATATCCATAAATGAACGCAGAATAAGCATTCCTCCGCTCAAGTGCGTAGAGCACTAAACAGTGGGTAATGGGAATGCTTATGTCAGTGGGAGTTAAAAACTCCCACTGACAGGTCGCAAAGCGACTGCGTTCATGAGCAAGTAGCGAAAGCGGATTGCGAATGTCCGCTTTACTCTAAGTATGGGAATAGAGGGTAAGGAGAATTATTCAGAAATGGATGAGAATGTAACAAATACAGAAGAAACAGTATATGAAAAAGAAAACGAACAAACGGGTAAAGCTGCCGGGAGTTGTCTGCCGCTGGCAGCGGATCAGCTGGATCTGGCAAAACAATACAAGCAGATGATGCTGATCTATGAAGCCGGAATTCGTCAGCTTACCACAAAATTACAGATTCTGAATAGAGAGTTTGAGCAGAGCAATGATCGTAATCCCATTGAGAATATTAAAAGCCGCATCAAATCCGCGGAGAGTATTGCAAAGAAGATGGAGCGGAAAGGTCTTCCTATGACATTAAGCTGTCTGACAAACAATATTTTTGATATTGCAGGAATTCGTGTGATTTGTCCATTTATTACAGATGTATACGAAGTGGCACGGATGCTGCTCAGTCAGACAGATGTGGAACTGGTGCAGGTGAAAGATTATATCCGGGAACCGAAGGAGAATGGTTATCGCAGTCTGCATCTGATTGTAAAAATTAATGTATTTTTTTCCGATGGAATGCGCCAGGTTCCGGTGGAAGTGCAGATGCGTACCATTGCCATGAATTTCTGGGCAAGTACCGAGCATCAGCTACGCTATAAAAAGGACAAGGCGATCACACCGGAAATGCATGCACGGTTGAAAAAGTGTGCAGATATCATGGCAGATGCAGATTATCAGATGCAGAAACTTGCAGAAGAGATACATTTCTGATATGATGTGCGTCAGAAAACAGGGAGAATTTAAGTAGCGTATTATGAAGGAAGAAAAGAAAAATAGAATCGCAGCCTGTAAGGCTGCTAAGAAATGCGGAGGATGCCAGTATCAGGGTATTCCCTATGAAAAGCAGCTGCAGGATAAGCAAAAAGCAGTCCGGCAGCTGATGCAGTCATTTTGTAAAACTACCGAGATTACCGGCATGAAAGATCCGTATCATTATCGTAACAAAGTGCATGCCGTGTTTGCACGGAAAAAGGACGGTACCATCATTTCCGGAGTTTATGAAGAGGGAACGCACCGGGTGGTTCCGGTGGAAGCCTGTCAGATTGAAGATGAAAAGGCAGATGCCATTATCAATGATATCCGTGGCTTATTAAAGTCTTTCAAAATAAAAATTTACAATGAGGATACCGGTTATGGCCTGTTGCGTCATGTGCTGATCCGGCGGGGATTTTCCACAGGTGAGATCATGGTGGTTCTTGTGTTGGGATCTCCGGTGATGCCATCCAAAAATAATTTTGTGAAGGCATTGCGCAAATTGCATCCAGAGATTACAACGGTTGTACTGAACGTAAATGATAAACGCACCAGTATGGTGCTTGGAGATCGGGAGACTACAATTTACGGAAAAGGGTATATTGAAGATGTGCTGTGTGGTTTAAAATTCCGTATTTCATCAAAATCTTTTTATCAGATCAATCCGGTTCAGACAGAGAAATTGTATGGAAAAGCAATGGAACTGGCGGGTTTGAGCGGAACAGAACGTGTGATTGATGCATATTGTGGGATCGGTACTATCGGTATGGTGGCCGCAAAATCCGCGAAAGAAGTGATCGGTGTGGAGCTGAATCCGGATGCAGTGCGGGATGCCGTGAAAAATGCAAAGCATAATCAGATGAAAAATATCCGTTTTTATCAGGAGGATGCCGGACGTTTTATGGAGAAAATGGCAGCTCTGGGAGAGAAAGCGGATGTAGTGTTTATGGATCCGCCAAGAAGTGGCAGCACCGAGCAGTTTATGAAATCTGTTGTGACGCTGGCACCCAAAAAGATTGTATATATTTCCTGTGATCCGCAGACACAGGCAAGGGATTTGAAATATCTAACCAGGCATGGGTATAAAGCGATGGGAGCTTATCCTTATGATATGTTCCCGTTCACTAAGCATGCGGAAAATATCGTACTTTTGACGAAAAATTGATATAATGATGCGAAGATTGCACAAATGTGCAGCAAAGGAGTAATCCGGGAACATGAGCAAATAGCGAAAGCGGATTGCGAATGTCCGCTTTAATGAATTTGTGATTGGGAGAAGAGATTTGGTGAAACAGACGGGTAAAACAGATAAACGTGGAAAGCGTATTTTTTATATATTGATGTTTATCGTTTTTTTCTGGTTTATTGCAGCGCAATTACTGGGAAATAGCGAGCAAAGCAGTGGAATGTCTCAGGCGGATTATGTGTATCAGGGACAAATTTTATGGGAGAAACCGGATGGGAGCAGTGAGCCGATTACTGTTCCGGGAAAGTATGATGTTGCAGAAAATGAGACAATGGTGCTTACTTTGCAACTTCCGGAAACTTACAGAGAACAGAACCTGATGATACGTTCTTCCCTTCAGGATATCCGGTTTTATGTGGATGGAAAACTCCGGATAGAATATGACACATCCGATACACGGATAGTCGGAAAAAATTCTGCCAGTCAGTATGTATTTTGTCCGACATCAGCAGCTGATGCCGGGAAAGAAGTCAGAATTGAACTGACAACCCATACTGGAAAATATGCCGGTGTTGTGAATGAAATATACTGTGGCGATAAGTCAGAACTTTGGGAATACATTTTTGAAAAATATGGAATTACAATGATAATTGCATTTTTTCTGTTATTTGCCGGGGCAGTGACGGTTATATTCAGTATTGCACTTGGAATCGTGTATCATTTGAAATTTGATATGGAATATTTGGGATGGTGTATTCTGCTGGCCGCAGCATGGATGCTAGGAGAGTCCAAACTGCGGCAGCTTTTGGTTCCGAATGCTTCTGCATTGTCACAGCTGTGCTTTCTTATGATCATGCTTGGACCGCTGCCAATTATTTACTATATTGATAGTATACAGAATAAACGGCATTGGAAACTGCTGCGTTGGATGGAGTGTGTGGCAATCCTGGATTTTGTGGTGTGTTGTATGTTGCATCTGACCGGTATGGCCGATTTTATACAGACACTTCCGGTGTCGCAGGGAATTCTGGCAGCAATACTGATTCTTGTGACGGGAACTGTCTGTTACGACCTGTATCACGGTTATATCAGAAAAAATCGTTATATTCTGGTCGGATTGTTTGTGGCAGTCGCATCTGTGGTAGTTGAATCGCTAGCGGTGTATTTTGTGGTTCCCATTTCAGGAATTTTTATTGGGATTGGAATGCTGGTGCTGTTTTTTGTAAATCTGGTCAGAACCATCAGTCAGGTCCGGGATTTGGAGCGCACACGTCAGCAACAGGAAATAAGAAAGCGCAGAAAGCAGATGGAAACCATGTCTCTGCAGATGATCCAGACACTGGTAACAACCATTGAGGCGAAAGATGAATACACCCGTGGACATTCTCATCGTGTGGCGGAATATTCGGCACTGATCGCAAAGGAGCTTGGATGGAAGCAGAAAGATATTTTCCACCTTCGCAATGCTGCGCATTTGCATGATATTGGAAACATAGGTATTCCGGATGCAATTTTGAACAAACCGGCCAGACTGACGGATGAGGAATATGCAGTAATCAAAGAGCATACAATTATTGGTGCGGAAATTTTGAAGAATATCACGCTGGTAAAACATGTGGTGGAGGTCGCCAGATCCCATCATGAATGTTATGATGGAACTGGCTATCCGGATGGACGGAAAGGGGAGGAAATCCCAATAGAGGCAAGAATTATAGCTGTCGCTGACAGTTATGATGCAATGCGGTCAAGACGCATTTATCGCAATATGCTGAAACCGGAAGCGATTTATGAGCAGTTTCAGAAAAACCGAGGTGTTCAGTTTGATCCGGAGATAACGGATACGTTTTTGCGGTTACTGGACGAAGGGCGCCTGGTGATTGAGGATGAGTATGCCGGTACGAATGCGGAATATGGATTGACGGAAGCAGAAACAGAAATTGAAAAATTTATTACGAATGTCATAAGCACCATGTGTACGCTGGAAGACAGTGAAGGATTTGATTTCCTGACAGGTCTTCCGATGCGGAACCGGGGTGAAAAGCTGGCAGCACAGTTTATGCAGCGCTACAGTGGATTTCTGGTATTTCTGGATATGGATAACCTGAAAAAAATTAATGATATCTATGGGCATAAAGCCGGTGACCGGGCATTGAAACTACTTGGAACCTTGTTATCAGAATATACGCATCAGGCAGTGGTCTGTCGCCTGGGCGGAGATGAATTCCTGATGTTTATGCCGGAATGCGGCCGGGAGGAACTGACAGAAATTGTCAGTGGAATTCTGAGACAGTTCAATGAAAACAAAGAAAAAGATCCTGAAATCCGTTATGCATCTATTTCAGCAGGTATTTGTGAAACAGCTAAAGGTGCTCCTTTTGAGGAGTCTTATACGAAGGCTGATAAGGCACTGTATTATGTAAAACAGAACGGAAAGGGAGATTTATTCTTCTATGATCAGATAGAAAAAGAGCTTATTGCAGAGTGCGGTACAGGAAAAGATCTGGGAATGATTGCAAAAGCTCTACGGGAAAGTGGTAATCATAGTGGGGCATTGAATTATCGTGAATTTTCTATGCTCTACGAATATATAAACAGCCTGGGAGAACGGCACAACTATCAGTGCTATCTGGTAATGGTAACTATGGACATACTACCTGAGGGTGCTATACATATTGAAAGCATCGAAGAAGCTCTGGCGTGTATGGAACAGTCCATCCAGCAGAAAATCAGAAAAGTGGATATCTGTACCAGATACAGTGCTATGCAGTATCTGATTGTTTTGTTTGAACCGGATGAAAGTCAGATTCCAATGGTTATGGATCGTATTTTTATGGAATATTATAAAAAATGTGATAGGCAGAATTTTATTCCGCGATATGAGTATAGATCAATACTGGAAGATAAAGACGGGGATGTAAAAAAACTTTCCTGACAGAAAAATCGCTTAGACCGTGAGGCTTAAGCGATTTTTTTATCTTGCCTGGCGTGGAGTAATGCCATATTTGTCTTTGAACTTTCGATTGAAATAAGAAGCATTTTCAAAACCGGATTTCTGTGCGATTTCCAGAATAGACAGATTTGTTGAAACCAGCAGATTTCTGGCATGTGCCAGTCGGACATCATTCAGATAATGGATATAGCTGATGCCCATATGTGTCTTAAAAAATTTCATGAAGTGTGATTCACTGAAATAGCAGGCAGAGGCAATCTGGCGAATGGAAATAGATTCTTCCAGGTGTTCATTCGTGAAAGTGATGATGAATTTCAACTTGTCCAGTGACCGTTGCTGTATGTTGGATAATTCTTTTTTTTCGTCCAGAGAAAGAAGCTGGAAGATGAAAAGAAACAGAGAGCCTTTGAGCGCAAGTTGATATCCGGCAGGTTTTTTACTGCATAATTGATCCATTGTCCGGATCAGATCGTGAATTTTCGGATAGTAGGACAGACGTGGATGAATGTGGACGACTGTGTGAATTTGCCCTGAGAACAATGGATACAAAAATTTTTCAAAACAGACGTCGTGGTTATCGGAGGAAAGTAATTCCGGACGAAAAATGATATTTTCATATTCCATTTTCTGACCTGAAATTTCCCTGATGGCATGCAGGTGTTCCGGAAGAACAATAATGATATCTCCGGCTGTGACATGATAGTGCGTCAGGTCTACAAGAACTGTGCCAGATCCCTTCTGAATGACGATAAGTTCTGCTTCTTCATGCCAGTGAACAGGTACTTCCGCAAAATCATCCGGTATAGTGCACAGATAAGTGTTATACGGAAATTGATCTTCCGTATGACGTTTTTTTTCGTGGTATTGTTCTGATTTTGGCTGTTTCATGCTGGACTCCATTCTGTTTTTGATAGAATTGTACTATAAAAGGATATTATGCTGCAAGAAAAAAATAACAATGCCGTATAAAATATAAGCAGAAACGCACGAACAGGAAAAAATATGATACAATGAATCAAATGGTTCCTGCGTATCAGATTTTTTTGAAAGAATAGACTATAAGGTCGGGAAGGAATTTTATTATGAAACTGGAAATGTTAGTATCGGAAAAATTAGGAAAAGCAATTTCAGAAAGCAGTAATCAGGAGATTTACCAGGCACTGATGGCTGTTGTGCAGGATATGGCAGAACAGAAGGAATCTAATGCAGGGAAAAAGAAAGTATATTATGTATCTGCAGAGTTTTTGATCGGAAAACTTTTGTCTAATAATATGATCAATCTCGGAATATATGAGGATGTCCGCAAAATGCTTGCTGCAAATGGAAAAGATATCTGTGAAATCGAGGAAATAGAGGCAGAGCCATCTCTTGGAAACGGAGGACTTGGCCGGCTGGCAGCCTGTTTCTTGGATTCGATTGCAACACTTGGTTATAACGGAGCCGGTATTGGACTGAATTATCATCTTGGATTATTTCAGCAGAAATTTGCAGATCACATGCAGAAAGAAACAAAAAATCCGTGGATGGACCGGAGTGGCTGGTTAAAACGTACGGATGTCAGTTTTCCGGTGTCTTTTGGAAATATGACATTGCAGTCTGTCATGTACGAAATTCTGGTAACCGGATATGGCAACCGTACCAATAAATTACAACTTTTTGATATAGATTCTGTGGATGAGAGCATTGTACAGGATGGGATTTCTTTCGATAAAAAAGAAATTGCCAAAAATCTGACCTTATTCCTCTATCCGGATGACAGTGATGAAGATGGTCGCAAGCTTCGTATTTATCAGCAGTATTTCATGGTAAGTAATGGCGCACAGCTGATTTTGAAAGAATGTGAAGCGCGGGGATGTAACCTCTATGATTTGCCGGATTATGCGGTCATCCAGATTAATGATACACATCCGACGATGATCATCCCGGAGCTGATCCGTTTATTAATTGCGCGGGGACTTTCTGTGGATGATGCGATTGATGTGGTAAGCCGCACCTGTGCATATACCAACCATACAATTTTAGCGGAAGCATTGGAAAAATGGCCATTGCATTATTTGCAGGAAATCGTACCACAGCTGGTGCCGATTATTGAAATTTTAGATGATAAAGTACGACGAAAATATGCGGATGAAAGTGTGGCTGTCATTGACCGTAACGATGTGGTTCATATGGCACACATCGATATCCATTACGGATTCAGCGTAAATGGCGTTGCAGCTTTGCATACACAAATACTGAAAGAGACAGAACTTCATCATTTTTATCAGCTTTATCCGGAGAAATTTAATAATAAGACAAACGGAATTACGTTTCGCCGCTGGCTGCTCCATTGTAATCCATTGCTTGCAGATCAGATCACGGAGTGGATTGGTGATGGATACAAAAAAGATGCAGCAGAGTTAAAGAAGCTGGAGAAGTTTGTATCGGATGAACAATCACTGCAGAATCTTTTACAGATAAAAAAAGAAAATAAACATCAATTGTCAGAGTATCTGAAACGGACACAGGGAATAGAACTGAATGAGGATTCAGTGTTTGACATTCAGATCAAACGGCTTCATGAGTATAAACGACAGCAGATGAACGCATTGTATGTGATTTATAAATATCTGGAAATAAAAAGCGGAAAGTTGCCAAAGACTCCGATTACGGTGATTTTTGGCGCAAAAGCGGCACCGGCTTATGTGATCGCCAAAGATATCATTCATCTGATCCTCTGCCTGCAGGAACTGATCAATCAGGATCCGGAAGTGAGCCCGTATCTGAATGTGATTATGGTAGAAAATTATAACGTTACATTAGCAGAAAAACTAATCCCGGCATGTGATATTTCAGAACAGATTTCACTTGCATCCAAAGAGGCAAGCGGAACCGGAAACATGAAATTTATGCTGAACGGAGCAGTGACACTTGGGACAGAAGATGGTGCAAATGTGGAAATCCATCAGTTTGTCGGAGATGACAATATCTATATCTTTGGTGCAAAGAGTGATGAAGTAATTGCACATTATGAAAAAAGTGATTACAGACCATCCGATTATTATACAAAAAATCCGATGATCCAAAAGGCTGTGGAATTTATCACCGGTCCACAGATGATGGAAATTGGAAAGAAAGAAAATTTAGAGCGTTTAAGCAGTGAACTGAAAAAGAAAGATTGGTTTATGACATTCCTGGATCTGGAAGATTATATCCGAACAAAAGAGCGGGCACTGGAAGATTATACAGACCGAAAAACATGGGCAAAGAAAATGCTGGCGAATATCAGTAATGCGGGGTTCTTTTCTTCTGATCGTACCATCCGGGAATACAATCGGGATATATGGAAATTGGGGGATTAATGTATGTTGACAATTCTGGTAGTAGATGATGAAAAACTGGAGCGAAAGGGGATTCGTTTTCTGCTGAACCGGCGCAGTGAAGAGATGGAAATTTTGGAGGCCGCCAACGGAAAGGCGGCCTGCGAAATTTTGCAGCATCGGATAGTGGATATTATGCTGACAGATATAAAAATGCCGTTTATGGATGGGATTGAGCTGGTTTCTGTGGCTCACAAATTACAGCCGGATCTGCAAATGGTAATTTTTTCCGGATATGGTGAATTTGAATATGCGAAAAAGGCAATGGCTTCCGGCGTTTCAAACTATGTGTTGAAGCCGGTGGATCCTGCCGAGTTCGAAAACACGCTGAATCTTCTGGTGGAGAAAATTACCGAGCGGAGAAACGAAGCGCAGCGCAGTCAGTGGAATCAGGATTCTCTGGAAAATTATTTTCTTTTCAGATACCTTTGTCAGGGAAATGCCGATCTGTTAAATAAAATCAGTGGAAAAATCAATATTGACCGTTGGGATCAGATCAGAGGTTTGTTTTTAATTGAGAGTGAAGATAATTTTTTTGAAGAATCAGAAGAAGTTTTTATTCAAAAACTGACAGAATATAGCAAGCAGAAATTATCTTTTTTAAATTTGGCACAGAATCAGGAACTCTGTGTCCTTTTTGGCGTATGTGAGCAGAAAGTTTTTGCAACAGATTTAGCTGAATGGATGAATCACACGTTTGGAAATCGTTTTTATGTGGCAGTCGGTCAGCCGGTTACGGATCGAAGTGAACTGCCGGATCGTTTTCAGATGCTTGAAAGTCTGATAGAAAATAAATTTTATCAGAAGGAAACAAGAGTATTTTTACCGGATCATGTATCGGAAGATACCGGGAGTGAGCAGTTCCTGGATGAAACGATTAGCCGGATGATAGAAAATATCCGCCTGGATGATATGACTCATCTGTGGGAACATTTTCACCTTTTGAAAAATGGTATGGGAGATCTGGGCAGCTATTCGCAGATTTACACGAGATTTTTGTTTTCCAATCTGGTAAAAGAATTTTTCACGCATCAGCATCAGGATAGAAAAAAACTGGAAACAGCGGTTCAGAAAGTATACGAAATGCAATCTGTGCAGGAAGTGATAAGTCTTGTGGAAACACTCATCCAGAATATGGAAGAACGTCTGGCAGCCAGTAAGTATGGTGCCAGAAATGAAGTTGCACAGGCAAAAAGTTATATTTATGAACATTACAGTGAGGATATCAGTGTAGAAAAATTATCCGAACTGGTGTATTTGTCACCGGGATATTTCAGTTATATATTTAAGAAAGAAACCGGGGATACGGTCAGCCGTTTTATTCGGAATTACCGGATGGAACAGGCAAAAAAACTGCTTTCCGATACCTCTATGAAGATTGTGCAGATATGTAAAGAAACTGGTTTTTCAAATGTATCTTATTTTTGTAAAAATTTCCGTGAGTATTGTGGATGCAGTCCGGAACAGTATCGAAAGGGTGGAATGACAGATGCGCAGACTGAAACAGTTCTTTCATAAACTATCCATTCGAAAAAAGATGCTGACCATTCTGTGTCTGGTCGGCATGCTCCCGGTTTTGGTACTGGGCATTTCACTTGGAATTAATTCCTATCGCACCGTGCTCAAGTACAGGGAAAAAGATATGACGAATACACTGCAGCAGGCTTGTGGAATTGTAGATTATCAGATGTATGCCTGCCAGCAGATGATGAATTATTTTGTATACAACCAGGATGTCATCAATTTTCTGGAGTGCGATCCGACAAAGAAGACACAGCGTTATGAACTGTATCAGGAAGTATCTAATACCATCGGCGCGTTGAAGTATCAGAATCTGATCATGGAATCTGTTACAATCTACTCCGAGGGCATTCGGCAGTCTTTCGGAAATGAAACGTATCCGCTGAAGGATCTGTATAAAGAGTCCTGGTATCGGGATGGAATCAGGGATAAGGAATGGGTGTTTGACGAGAACACATTAGACCTGATTTCAATATACAAAATTCCAAGTTATTCCGGAATTGAAAGTTATGTGGCAGTACGCACGGATATTCCGACATTATTTGAATCATTAAACCAGCTTGCAGTGGAACAGTATGGTGTTCATGTGCAGACGCAGAACGATGAAATATGGAATTTTTCGGGGAAAAAATGTACAGATAAAAATGGAATATATGTAAGTTTTAGAGAGAATAAAAAGGATTATTTATGGGTGCAGCAGGATCTGAATCAGATGGATGCGACAGTTACTTATTTTCAAAAGAAATCCAACATAAGTCCATTTTCCGGAAGAGCATTTCTAATGATCGCTGTGCAGGTGAGTGCCTGTCTGATCTGCATTATTCTGCTGGGAAGAAGATTTGCAAAATATTTGTCCAGACCATTAGAAGAACTGACAGAAGAAATCCAGTCTATGGATGAAATGAACATTCAGGCAACGGTTCACAGCAACCGTGAGGACGAGATGGGAATCCTGATCAACAGCTATAATCATATGATGCGGCGGATCCAGGAACTGATCCGGGAAAATTATGAAACACAGATTGCCCGGAAAGAATTTGAAATGAAAGCACTGCAGGCTCAGATCAATCCACATTTCCTGTATAATTCCCTGTCGATGATCAACTGGAAAGCGATTGAAGCCGGCGAAGAGGAAATCAGTCAGGTGACGCTTGCACTTTCTGCATTTTACCGGACAACTTTAAATAAAGGAAGAACCTGGATCAGTTTGCGGCTGGCACTTCAGAATATTCAGGCTTATGTACAGCTGCAACTCTGGATGCATGATAATGATTTTAACGCGCATTATGATGTAGATGAAAAATTGCTGGATTATGAACTTCCTTCACTTATTTTCCAGCCGTTCGTAGAAAATGCGTTAGAGCATGGCCTTGATATTAAGGAGGATCCGGATCATCAGATCTGGTTCCGTATCTGGGAGGATCCGCAGACTGATCTGATTTATGTCAGTATCCGTGACAATGGTGTTGGAATGGATACAGATACGCTTGCACATGTTTTGGAATATCATGCGACGGGATATGGTGTCAAAAACGTAAATGACAGAATGAAACTGAGCTTCGGGGAAGCTTATACCATTCAGATCAAAAGTGAACAGGGAAAAGGTACGGAGGTATTACTGCATTTCCCAAAGGTACAGAAGGGAGAAAGCAATGAGTCATAGCAAAAGAGGAGCACAGGCTATCGCCATCGGAATGATATGTGTACTTCTCGGTGTGATATCATTTGAAATTGACAGTGGTGTGGCAGAACAGGAAGCGAATGAAAAGGCAGCCACCTCCTGGGAGAAGGCAGAGAGATCACCATTGATACCCTATCCGGAGACAGTGACCTATACACTGGCAAAAATGACGGCTTCCGGCAATTCCGGTATGCCGGATGGCGATACTTATGAGGATAATGCCTATACACGATATTTGAAAAAAACACTTAATGTACAAAATGAAGATGTTCTGGAAGTGTCGGGGGATGAAAATTATTATCTGTATATTCAGCGGATGATTGCTGAAAATAATCTGCCGGATGTGATGTTGGTATCTGGTCCGGAGGAGGTAGAGGAACTGACAGAATATGGCATGATTGAAGATTTATCAGATTCCTATCAGGAGGCAACTTCCAGTAGGATCAAATCCATGTACAGTAGTTATGGAAAAGAATTACTGGAATCTGTGACCATTGATGGAAAATTGATGGCACTTCCTTCCACGCAGGTTTATTATGGATGTAATCTGTTCTGGGTGAGGGAAGACTGGCGGAAAGAATTGGGACTTCCGGAACCTTCGACGCTTGCTGATGTGGAGCAGATCATCCAGGCATTCCGGGAAAATGATCCGGGAGGAAATGGAAATATCGGGCTGCCCTGTGTGGCAACACTGTATGGAGACGGTTCTTCAAATTTTTCTGTAGATCCTGTTTTTGCCGCATTTCATGCATATCCGGGTATATGGCTACAGGATGGGGATGACAGTTATGTCTATGGATCATTAACGGAAGAGACCAGGCAGGCACTGGAATATCTTCATGGATGGTATGAAAATGGTATTCTGGATCAGGATTATATGATGCGGACACCGGGAGAAATCGGAGAACTGATACGTGATAACCGCTGTGGAGCTTTTTTGGGCTGGTGGTGGGCACCGAATAATCCGCTGATAGAAGCGGTGGAGGCAAATCCGGGGGCAGAGTGGAAACCATATGTGATCGCTGATGAGTATGGAGAAGTTCATTCTTACATATATGGAAAAACATCTCCCTGTATCGTGGTGCGAAAAGGATATGAGCATCCAGAGATTGTCATGAAGATTATGACCGCACTTTTTGACAATGCGCGATACCGTCACGATGGGAGCGAAGAAATTGACCTGTACCAGAAACGTGGGGTTGATATCACGGCACGTCCGCTTGTGGCAAACTGTGATTTCAGCAATGCTGTGTTTACAACAACAGATCATATCTGGCTGGCTTTGCATTATCCGCGACAGACAGATTCCATGAATTCTCTGGAATCGGCTTATTATGACAGTTGCCGCAGATTCCTTGATGGAGACAGAGATCCTGTTTACTGGGCTGCCTATGCTTCACGGATTCAGGCAGTACGGCTGATTGAAGAGGCAGATGTGTCTTATGTTAATGAAGACTATGTACCGTATTCACATCGGGAGTTACCGCAGGATATGACAGATATGGAGACACTGGCTTTTATGAAGATCATTACAGGAGAAGAACCAACCTCTTATTTTGATATTTTTACAGAATCGTGGAAAAAGAACATGATTCTGGAAAATCTTTTGTATTAAATATGACTCTCTTTCTATAAAATTATAAGTATCAAAGAGGTACGCACTTGATACGATAATGAAAAGGAAAGAGGGTATTTTTTATGAAAATGAAAAAATTTTTGGCAGTGTGTCTGTCCGCATTGACAGTAACCGGTATGTTAGCAGGCTGCGGTGGAGCGAAAGATGGAGATACGTCTTCCGCAGGAGCTGAGAAAAAAGGAAGCAGTGCAGAAGGATCTGTATATTACCTGAATTTCAAACCGGAGATTGCAGATCAGTGGGAAGAAATTGCAGCAAAATATACGGAGGAGACAGGTGTTCCGGTAAAAGTAAAGACAGCAGCATCCAATCAGTATGAGCAGACATTGAAATCAGAGATGGCAAAAAGCGATGCACCTACGTTATTCCAGATCAACGGACCGGTTGGATATCAGTCCTGGAAAGAGTATTGTGCAGATCTGAAAGATACTGAATTTTACAATATGCTGGTAGATAAAGACCTTGCGATCACAGAAGGGGATGGCGTATACGGCATTCCGTTTGCAGAAGAAGGTTATGGCATTATCTATAATAAAGAAATCATGGATAAGTACTTTGCACTTCCGGGCGCAAAAGCAACATCCATGGATGATATCAAAAACTTTGATACATTAAAGGCTGTTGTAGAAGATATGACAGCGCACAAAGCTGATCTTGGCATTGATGGTGTATTTGCTTCCACATCCTTTGCACCAGGTGAAGACTGGAGATGGCAGACACATCTGATGAATCTTCCAATTTACTATGAGTACAAAGATGCAGATGTAAAAGATGAGGACGAGATTTCTTTCAAATATAATGAGAACTTTAAAAATATTTTTGACCTGTATCTGAACAACTCCACGGTTGAGCCTACAATGGTTGGTTCCAAGACAGTAGATGATTCTATGGCAGAGTTTGCATTAGGAAAAGCTGCTATGGTTCAGAATGGTAACTGGGCATGGTCTCAGATCAGCAAAGTAAGTGGTAACGTAGTAAAAGAAGAAAACGTGAAATTTATGCCGATCTATACAGGTGTAGAAGGCGAAGAGACACAGGGACTGTGCATCGGTACAGAAAACTACATGTGTGTAAACAGCAATGCATCTGAGGCAGATCAGAAAGCATCCCTGGATTTCCTGAAATGGGTGTTCAGTTCTGATGAAGGAAAAGAGATGGTAACAAATAATCTTCAGTTTATCACACCGTTCAGCACATTTGGCGATGATGAGATTTCTTCTGACCCGTTAGCACAGGAAGTAGTAAGATACATGAAGGAGGATTCCCTTATAACGGTACCGTGGAACTTTACAACATTCCCAAGCCAGACATTCAAAGATGATTATGGTGCATCTCTTCTTGAGTATGCAAACGGTAACAAAAAATGGGATGCTGTAGTATCCGATACAGTGGCTGAATGGGCATCTGAAAAAGAAGCAACAGCTGAGTAGTCATATTACATAGAATTCTCAAAGGGAAGGAGGCGGTCATTGGCCGTCTCCTCTTCTGTTTTAGGAAGAAAACATTTGTATCCGTAGGGAGGGAGATTTATGCAAAAGACATATAAAAAATATTTTGCTCTTTTTGTATTACCTACATTGATTGCATTTACCCTGTTTTTTATTGTCCCATTTATTATGGGAATCGTGCTTTCATTCTGTAAATTTACGACAGTTACAAATGCACACTGGGTTGGAATTGCAAACTATGTAAAGGCATTTTCGAACAAAGATTTTATGAATGCACTGTTATTTACCGTGAAATTTACGGTTGTATCCGTAATTACAATTAATGTGATTTCTTTTGCCCTGGCATATGGACTGACACGGGGATTAAAAGGAACCAATATTTTTCGAACCATTTTCTTTATGCCAAACCTTATCGGAGGAATTGTACTTGGCTATATCTGGCAATTACTGATCAACGGCGTGCTGGCACATTTTAATGTAACGATCACAGCAGACCCGAAATATGGTTTCTGGGGTATGGTCATTTTGACAAACTGGCAGTTGATCGGATATATGATGATCATTTACATTGCCGGTATTCAAAATATACCGACAGAATTGATTGAGGCAGCTGAAATTGATGGTGCCAATAAATTCCAGACATTGTACAAGATTATTATTCCGATGACAATGCCATCTGTTACCATCTGTCTGTTCCTGACACTTACGAACTGCTTCAAACTGTTCGATCAGAACCTGGCATTAACAGCAGGCGGACCGGCAAAGAAAACCGCAATGTTGGCATACGATATTTATACGACATTCTACAACAGGAACGGCTGGGAAGGTGTCGGTCAGGCAAAAGCGGTTATTTTCTTTATTATCGTAGCAGCAATCTCACTGACACAGTTATACTTTACAAGACGTAAGGAGGTTGAGAACTAATGCTGAAAAAGAGAAAACAAAACAAAAATGAGATCATTGAAAATCCGGCAGTATCAAAAGGTACCGGTATTGTGATCACGATTGTGATGACACTTTTAGCTGTGGCTTTCCTGTTCCCGATTTTCCTTGTATTGATGAATTCTTTTAAAAACAAACTTTATATCAGTGATGCACCGTTCGCATTGCCAAATTCGGATACTTTTTCCGGAATGTACAATTATGTGAATGGTATTCAGAAAACAGGACTGCTGGTAGCAGCCGGAAGATCTGCTTTTATTACCATCTGCTCTGTAATCGTGATCGTGCTGCTGACATCCATGGCCGCATGGTGGATCACAAGAGTTACATGCAAATTATCCACAGTATTGTATTATCTGTTTGTATTTGCAATGATCGTTCCATTCCAGATGGTTATGTTTACACTGTCTAAAGTGACAGATTTTCTTCACCTTGGCAATATGTTTGGTATCATACCGGTTTACCTGGGATTTGGTGCCGGGTTGTCGCTATTTATGTTCTGTGGATTTATCAAGGCGATTCCGATTTCCCTGGAAGAAGCAGCAATGATCGATGGCTGTACACCGGTTCAGACTTATTTTAAAGTAATAGTTCCGATGCTCCGTCCAACCATGATCACAGTTGCGATCTTAAATGCAATGTGGATCTGGAACGATTACCTGCTTCCGACACTGGTACTTGACAGTGAGAAACCGACCATACCAATGGCAGTTCAGTATCTGCGCGGTGGCTACGGATCCATTGATATGGGCGCAATGATGGCAATGCTTGTACTTGCAATTTTACCGATCATTGTATTTTATCTGACCTGTCAGAAATATATTATCAAAGGCGTAGCTGCAGGAGCAGTCAAAGGTTAACAAACGCTCAAAAGTCCTTTTTGTTACAACAGTGCAGCAAAAAGGACTTTTTATAAGTATAAATGAGTAGAACGTGAGGATATAAACTATGAGAACAAGTGGAATTCTGATGCCGGTATTTTCTCTTCCATCCAAATATGGCATAGGATGTTTTTCAAAAGAGGCTTATCAATTTGTAGATTTTTTAAAAGAGTCAGGTCAAAAAAACTGGCAGGTACTGCCCCTTGGACAGACAAGTTATGGGGATTCCCCGTATCAGTCTTTTTCATCTTTTGCCGGAAATCCGTATTTCATCGATCTGGAGCAGCTTGTGGAGCAGCAGCTTCTGACGAAAGCGGAGTGTGACAGTTTTGATTTTGGAAAGAATCCGGAATCCATTGATTATGCAAAGCTATACCAGAACCGATATAAAATTTTGCGTATGGCCTGTGATCGTTTCCTAAAGCAACCGTCAGATGATTTTTTTGCTTTTTGTCAGGAAAATGACTGGTGGCTTGGAAATTATGCATTGTTTATGGTAATAAAAAATATGCATAAAGGAGCAAGCTGGCTTCAATGGGAAGAAAAATATAAAAGACGCGATTTTGCAGCTCTGGACCAGGTATGGCATGGGCAGCATGATGAAATACAGTTTTATCAGTTTCAGCAGTATCTGTTTTTCTGTCAATGGAAAAAACTGCATGCGTATGCGGCACAGGCGGGCATTCAGATTATCGGGGACATTCCGATTTATGTGGCTCTGGACAGCGCAGATGCCTGGGCAGAACCACAGCTGTTTCAATTTGATGAGGAGTTAAATCCTGTGGCAGTGGCAGGATGCCCACCGGATGCATTTTCTGCGACCGGACAGTTATGGGGCAATCCGTTGTACCGCTGGGAGTATCATCGCCAGACCGGTTATGCGTGGTGGATTCGGAGAATCGCACAGTGTCTGAACTTGTATGACTGCATCCGTATTGATCATTTTCGCGGATTTGACGAATATTACAGCATTCCGGCGGGGGATGAGACGGCAGAACACGGACACTGGGAGCCGGGACCGGGCATGAGCCTGATGCAGGCTTTGAAAGATGCTCTGGGAAATGTAAATGTAATTGCAGAAGACCTTGGATTTTTAACGGACGGTGTACGCCGGTTGTTATATGATTCGGGTTTTCCGGGAATGAAAGTGATTCAGTTTGCTTTTGACTCCAGAGAAGAGAGTGATTATCTGCCACATAATTATGAGAAAAACTGTGTAGTGTATACGGGAACGCATGATAATGATACCCTTTGCGGCTGGTATAAAGTTTTAGATCCGGAAGATCTGAAATTATCGCAGAAATATATGAATAATGCAAATACACCAAAGAGGCAAATTCACTGGGATTTTATTCGTCTGGCACTGGCGAGTGTGGCAGATATGTGCATTATCCCATTGCAGGATTATCTGGGGCTTGGAAGCGAGGCAAGGATCAATACACCATCTACGCTCGGGAATAACTGGCGGTGGCGGATGAAGCAGGGATGTCTGACAAAAGAATTAGCAGATCAGATCAGAGAGTTGACAACATTATATGGGCGATAAATGGGCATCATAGGTAATGCGAAAATCCTATCTTTACAGTATGATATAAAGGTGCTAGACTAACCCTTAACATCGTCATAAGAGTATCACACAATATGGAAGCGATGATATTTTTTAAAAGAGGGAATGAGCATGACATTTGTACAATTAAAATATATATTGACCATTGCGGAAACGAAATCATTAAATAAAGCAGCAGAGCAGTTGTATGTTTCACAGCCATCGCTGACCAATGCATTAAAAGAATTGGAAAAAGAAGTAGGAATTACCATTTTCTTCCGTACCGGACGAGGCGTGACGTTGACAAATGATGGTGTGGAATTTCTGGCGTATGCCCGGGAACTTTACCGGGAGTATGAACAGCTGCTACAGCGTTATGGAGAGGGCGGTTCTTATAAAAAAAAATTTGCGGTATCCACCCAGCACTACTCTTTTGCGGTAAAGGCATTTGTTGATGTGGCGAAAAAACTGGATATGTCAAAATATGAACTGGCAATCCGCGAGACAAAGACAATGGAAGTTATTCAGGAAGTAAGCACTATGAAAAGTGAGATCGGTGTGTTGTATCTGAGTGAATTTAACCGGAAATCTATGGAAAAACTATTTAAGTCGGCAAATCTGGAGTTTCATCCATTGATTTCCTGCAAAGCCTATGTATATTTATGGAAAGGACATCCGTTGGCAGATGAACCATTTTTGACAATGGAGCAATTGGAAAAATATCCCTGCCTGTCTTTTGAACAGGGCGATAACAGTTCTTTTTATCTGGCGGAGGAATTACTTCCTACCAATGAATACAGTCAGATCATTCATGCAAATGACCGTGCAACTATGCTGAATCTGATGATTGGACTGAATGGATATACGCTGTGTTCCGGTCTGATCTGTGAAGAATTAAACGGCAGTGATTATCGTGCAGTACCGTTTCGGAATGATGGACAGTTTGACGATTCGCAGGAAGAAAATCAGATGGAGATTGGGTATGTGACCAGAAAAAATCTGATTTTGAGCAAACTTGGTCAGGAATATGTAACAGCACTGCGACAGTACCTGGAATAATTTCACGCTACTTCAAACCAGTTATAGCTAAAAACTATAACTGGCTATTTTTTTTGTGTATTAGACAGCCTCTATTTGATGTGATAGTATCAATGACATGTAAAACCTATTAAATAAGTATGAATAATAGGAAATATAAAAGCGGGAGGAAAAACAAATGACAGATGTTCTGATCATCGGAAGTGGACCGGCGGGTATGACCGCAGCGATTTATGCAAAACGGGCAAATCTGAATGTACTGATCGTGGAAAAAGAATATGAAGGAACCGGTCAGATGGCAGAGAGCAGCCGCATTGACAACTATCCCGGTTTTTACGGAATCAACGGTTATGAATTAGGGGAAAAGATCCGGGAACATGCTGAAGCACTTGGAATCAAATTTTTGGAAGCCGAAGTGACCGGTATTCAGAAAACGGAAGAAAGCTTTGATATCACATTGGAAAGCGGTGAAGTACAAAGTAGCAAAACAGTGATCTACACTGCGGGAGCCGCTCATCGGAAACTTGCAGTTCCGGGAAGTGAGAAATTCGAAAACAGAGGAATTTCCTACTGTGCATCCTGTGATGGAGCCTTTTATCACGGCAAAGATGTAGCGGTGATCGGTGGAGGCAACAGCGCACTGGATGATGCGTTACTGCTTTCGGAAATCTGTAACAAAGTATATCTGATCCACCGCAGAGCAGAATTTCGTGGGGATGCATCCACACTTGCAAAACTGGAGCAGAAAGAAAATGTGGAGATTATCCGAAATGCGAAGGTACAGGAGATCACCGGTAATGGAAAAGTGGAAATCCTTCTGTTGGATACGGGAACTGCATTGAATATCCAGGGCGTTTTCGTGGCGATCGGAATGATCCCACAGACAGAAGCAGTCAAAAACCTGGTGGCATTGGATGAGAGTGGTTACATCAAAGCGGGCGAAGACGGGGTGACATTGGTTCCGGGATTTTTCGTGGCAGGTGATGTGAGAACAAAAGAACTCAGACAGATCATCACAGCGGCAGCAGACGGCGCAAATGCAGCGAATTCAGCAATACAATATATCATCAGAAAGTAAAAACAACCCAGTCCAAATATAGGGTGGAGAAATAGAAAGGAAACAACCGTATGGTAAACGAACTGACGAGAGAAAATTTTGACAAAGCAATAAAAGAACACAGCATCGCCGTTGTAGAATTCTATTCTGCAACCTGTAAGCACTGTAAGAAGCTGGAGGCAGGCATTACGGAACTTTCCGAGGAAGCAGGAAATGAAGTATACTTCGGAAAAGTATTGATTCCGGATCAGCTGTCTCTGGCAGAGGAATATGAGATTAGTTCCGTACCGACATTGCTGTATTTTAAGGACGGAGAAATCAGAGAAAAATCCGTAGGATTTACACACAAATTAATCATTGCGGAGAATATTAAGAAGTTATAGACCGAACTGATTTGAACGCAGAATAAGCATTCCCCCGCTTCAAGTGCGTAGAGCACTAAGCGGTGGGTAAGGGGGATGCTTATGTCAGTGTGAGTTAAAAACTCCCACTGACAGGTCGCAAAGCGACTGCGTTCATGAGCAAGTAGCGAAAGCGGATTGCGAATGTCCGCTTTACTAAAAGAATTCAGATAAGAACAGGAGACAACATCATGGGATATCCAAGTATTTTTCCAACAGGAACATTAATTTATGATAAAGACAAAACATTCAACGGCTACACCGTTTTTCCATCCGCAAAAGGAGCACTTCTCATCGACATGAACGGCCGTGAAGTTCAGCTCTGGGCAGGACTTGGCGGATTTCCGAATAAAATCCTTCCGGGCGGATATGTAATGGGAACCACAGGAACCAGACCCGGTAAAAAAGCATATCAGGATCAGATCGATCTGGTGCAGGTAGACTGGGACGGCAACATTGTATGGAAGTTTGATAAAACAGAGCTGATCGCGGACGGCGACAAAGATCCGGTTTATATGGCCAGACAGCATCATGATTTCCAGCGAGAAGGATCTACCGTCGGATATTATTATCCGGGCGGAGAACCGAGGACAGACAGTGGAAATACATTGATCCTGACACATGAAAATTTGTACAATCATGACATTTCCGATAAACGGCTGATCGATGACAAGATCATTGAGGTAGACTGGGAAGGAAACATTTTATGGAGCTGGCGGGCGAGTGATCATTTTGAGCAGCTTGGATTTGACGAGGCAGCAAAAAACGCACTGTTCCGTAATCCATGCCTGCAGGGCGAAGCCGGTGGCGACTGGATGCACATCAACAGCATGTCTGTGTTAGGCGAGAACAAATGGTACGATCAGGGAGATGAGCGTTTCCATCCGGACAACATCATCATCGATGCACGTAACTCCAACATTCTTGCCATCATCAGCAAAGAGACAGGCGATATTGTATGGCGTGTGGGACCGGATTTCAACGAGAGTGAAGCGACCAAAAAACTTGGTTGGATCATCGGACAGCATCATTTACACATGATTCCGAAAGGACTTCCGGGCGAAGGCGATCTGCTTGTATTTGATAACGGTGGCGAAGGCGGTTACGGAACCCCGAATCCTGGAGCACTGACTGGTGTTAACAACGCGAGAAGAGATTATTCCAGAGTGTTACAGTTCAATCCGGTTACACTGGAGATCACCTGGCAGTACACACCATTGGAAGCAGGCAACCTGTTATTCACAGATGCATCCAAATTTTACAGCTCTTATATCAGTAGTGCACAGAGACTGCCAAACGGAAATACACTAATCACAGAGGGATCTGACGGACGCCTGATCGAGGTAACACCGGATCACGAGATCGTATGGGAGTACATCAATCCGTATTTCAATACCATTCTCGGTCAGTTCACCAACAACATGGTATATCGTGCTTACCGTGTACCGTATGAGTGGATTCCACAGGTGAAAAAACCGGAAGAAATTTCCGTGGAGCCAATCGATGTAGAAACCTTCCGTGTACCGGGCTCCTTGGTAGGAAACGGACTTGGAAAAGTGACAACCATTGCTGGTGTAGATCCGAATGCCCGTCTGATGACAGGCGGTGGAGCGTCCGAGGATGAGGACGAGGAAATAAACTTCTGCGTCGCAACCGTAAAGAAAAGCGATCTGATCAAGAAATAGGAGCGTTACCTGTTTTACGAAGAAAGAAATAAGGTAGAAACAATAGATAAGGAATGCAGACAGGTGTCGAAAGAAATCTGCCTGCAGAGCAAAGAAGAGTTGAAAAAGTAGAATTCCGTGGAAAGGGAGTGAAGAAAAATGAGAAGCAAAAAAATTACTGCAGCAGTTTTAGGTATCGTTCTTACATTAGGTCTGGTGGTCAGCGGTTGCGGAAACAGTGGCACATCATCTGATGGAAGTGCGAAAGCAGAGACAAAAAAAGACGGTTATCAAGTAGTCAACATTGGTTTTCCAAGTGCCGGCTATCAGTGGGCAGAAGGTGCACTGGCAGTGGCAGAGGAAAAAGGATATCTGGATGAATATCTGAACCCACTGGGTTACGATGCAGACCTGATTCCGTTTACAGGAGCAGCACCGGCGATTCATGAGGCGTTAGTATCCGGAGATCTGGATTACGCATATTATGCGGGGTTTGCAGGTATCATGGCAAAATCAAACGGCATTGATACGAAGCTGCTGACCGTGACAAGCTTTGGTTCGGTATGGCAGCTGGCAGTCAGCACAGATTCCGGTATCACATCTTTGCAGGATTTAAAGGGAAAAACCATTTCCTATCAGCGTGGCGCAACACCGCAGATGTATGTTTTAAAAGTGTTGCAGGAAGCAGGGCTGACTGCCGATGACGTACAGCTTGTCAACAGCACGATCCCGGAAGGATTGTCCAGTCTTTCTACTGGAGCAGTAGATGCGGCAGTGGTTACATACGGACAGGCAGACAGCCTGGTGGAACAGGGAAAAGCAACCATTTTACATAAAGGTGTAGAGGCAGATCCGGATACGTTCTATGAGCCAAATGTCCTGACTGGAAGAAGTGATTATATCAGTGCAAATTCGGATGTGACGGTAGCAATCATCAAAGCAATGCTGAAAGCATCCAATGATATCATATCCGATCCGGAGGCATTTTATGAGCTGTCTGCCGAGAAGAGTGGAAGAACCTTAGAGCAGGTGAAATCCGTAGCAGTATCTGATGTACAGCTTGGTTATTCCATCAGTCTGGATGATCGCTATGTATCTTCTTTGAAAAACATTGAACAGTTTGAACTTGACAATGGTATCATCACCAATCAGGTAGATTTTGATTCCTGGATTGATTCCTCCTATCTGGAAAAAGCAGTGCAGGAGTATCAGGAAAGCGCACAGTAAGGAGGCTACGTGAGCATGTACAAAGGAAATAACGTATTTATACAAAAACTGCTGATCTTCATCAACATGATCATATTGCCGGTTATTATTGTGCTGGCGTGGCATTTTGCCACATCCACCGGAGCAATGTCCACACTGATCCTGCCCAAGATCAGTACCGTTCTTGAAACTTTAAAAGAGCAGCTTGGAAACGGTACACTGACAGGAGATATTGGAATCAGTTTGAGCCGTATTGCAAAAGGATATGCACTGGCAGTGGTGGTAGGTATCCTGCTTGGCGTGCTCATGGGAATGAATAAATTTGCAAACCGCTTTTTTATGCTGACATTTACCGCAATCCGTCAGATTCCGATGATCGCATGGGTTCCGATTCTGATCATCTGGTTTGGTATCGGTGAGGAATCCAAAGTTGCCGTTATCTTTCTGGCAGCATATTTTCCGGTTCTGGTCAACACCGTCAGCGGTATTGAGCGCACGGATCCAAAGCTCATCGAAGTTGGAAAAATGTATCATCTGAACTGCTGGCAGCAGTTTACAAAAATCTATCTGCCATCTGCACTTCCGTCCATTTTCGTCGGATTAAAACTGGGGCTGAGTGTATCCTGGATGGCAGTGGTCGGTGCAGAGATGATCGCAGCCACATCCGGTATCGGTTTTCGTATCAACGATGCACGAAGCCTGATGCAGTATCCGGTTGTATTTGCCGGAATCATTGCCATCGCAGTCGTCGGTGTGATCATGGATCTGGCCATTTCACTGATTGGAAAATTATGCACACCTTGGGAAAAAGGCAGGTAAGCACAAATGGGAAAGACATTATCAATTCAGAACGTAAATAAAAGTTTTACTGTCGATGGACAGAAAGTGGATGTATTAAAAGATATTAACCTGGAGGTTCAGGAAGGTGAATTTATTGCCATTGTCGGTCACAGTGGTTGTGGAAAAAGTACCCTGTTAAAAATCATTGCCGGACTTGAAAAAAACGACACGGGTCTGGTAACTGTGGATGGAAAAGAAGTCAACGGACCAGGCATGGATCGTGGCATGATTTTTCAGGAACACCGCCTGTTTCCGTGGATGAGCATTGAGAAAAATGTACAGCTTGGATTAAAGGGATTGAGCAAGGAAGAAAAAACAAAACTTTCGGATCAATATCTGGAGCTTGTAAAATTGAGTGAATTCAAAAAAGCATATCCAAGTCAGCTTTCCGGTGGTATGTCACAGCGTGCAGCCATTGCCAGATCGTTGGTGAGTCAGCCGGAGGTTCTGCTGCTGGATGAACCATTCGGAGCACTGGATGCACTGACCAAGATTGAGTTACAGGAAGAATTACTGAAAATCCGGGAACGGTTTCATAACACCATGCTCATGGTTACACACGATATAGAAGAGGCAGTATATCTGGCTGACCGTATTGTGGTTATGTCTGCAAGACCGGGACGCATTAAAGATGTCATCAAAGTAGAACTTGGAACATACCGTGACCGTGGTGGCAGTGACTTTGCCCACTACAAAAAGAAAATCTTTGATTATTTCTTCGAAGAGAAAACCGTGGTACCGGAGTATAACATTTAAATATAATGATGCCAGGGGCAAAAGCATGAAACCACGATGTGCTTGCACAGGAGTGGTTTCATGCTTTTGCTTCTTGCATATTCATAGGAAAAAAGATACGATGTAACTATGCTATTTTTTATAAATAAAGATTTTTTAAGGAAATGTGGAGAGAAAAATGGAGCAGGAAAGAAAACGAGCAGATGATATTGTAAAAAAACTGATAGACACACATACAACGATTTCCACCATGGAGAGTTGTACTTCCGGTCTGATCGCATCCATGATCACAGACACCGAAGGTGCATCTGCGATTTTTCCGGGAGGATACGTTACTTATCTGAATGAAACAAAGATTCTGAACGGTGTGGATGCAAACGTGATTGAAAAATATGGTGTGTATTCCAGGGAATGTGCGAATGCCATGGCAGAAACTGCACAGAAAAAACTGCACACAGACATTGCCATCGGTATCACCGGAACGACCGGGAATGTGGATCCGAACAATGCGGACAGTGTACAGGGACAGGTATATTTCTGTATCCGGATGGGGAAGGAGAATCATACATATGAACTGGAGACTGTTGTGTCAGAAATGAACCGTCATGAGATTAAGCAGATGTATGCAGATTATGTATTTGAAAAATTGGAATTGTTGTTGAAAAAAGAATGATTTTTGCGGCTTGCGAATGCCCGTTTTACTCAGGTCGGCTTTCTGGTGATCACATGGGCAATATAGAAACTGGCTTTTGTAAAAAAAGTATAAATTCCGGCAAAGCGGTTGAGCTGAAATTGAGTTTACGGTAAAATATTTTGTTAGAATGGATAACTATTTCTGTGAGAATCTTTCATCAAGACAGGTAATCAGTGATGATTTTTTTGCAGAACGGTTTTGCATGAAAAACGGAAAGATAGAGCTGGAAAGAAGGAAAGAAATGTCAAAATTTAGTGTTAAGAAACCGTACACAGTGTTCGTTGCGGTGGTAATCTGTCTGATTCTGGGGGTAGTAAGTTTTACCAGGATGTCGACAGATCTGCTGCCGGAATTTTCTTTGCCGTATGTGGTAGTAGTAACGACTTATCCTGGAGCATCTCCGGACAAGGTGGAAAGTACTGTGTCGGAACCTCTGGAATCCGGTCTTGGGACAGTCAATGGTGTGGAGAATGTCACCAGTACCTCCAATGAGAATTACTGTACGGTTATGCTGGAATTTGCAGAGGAGACGAACATGGATAGTGCCATGGTCAAACTGTCCAATGCACTGGATCTGATCACATTGCCGGATGGTGCCGGTAAACCGATGATCATGGAAGTATCCATGGACATGATGCCGGTGATTTATGCCAGCGTGGATTACGAAGGAAAAGATATCTACGAGCTTAGTGATTTTGTGGAAAATACGGTTGTGCCGACGATGGAACGCCAGAATGGTGTAGCAAGTGTCAATACCACAGGTGCGATTGAAAAAACAGTAGAAATCCGGTTGAACCAGGAAAAAATCGATGCAGTGAATGACCGGCTGGCGGGCTATGTGGATGAACAGCTGGCGGATGCAAAAGCGCAGATTGATGATGCAAAGAGTCAGTTGAACAGCGCAAAATCCCAGCTGGAGAGTTCACAAAAAGCGTTGCAAGATCAGCAGAGTTCTACTGCCAGTGAACTGGCGCAGACCAGCAAAGCGGTGGATGCAGCCGTAGCGACACAGTCTGCATATAATGCACAGTTAGCAGGGCTTCAGGCATCCAAACTGGCACTGGAAACAGAGAAAAAAGCGTATACCGATGCCGGGATTGAGGCACAGTATGAGCAGATCAACGAAAGCTTTGCGTCTGTTCGAAATATGGCATCCGGTTATGGAATGGATGCTTCTGCCTATCCGGCAGATATTTCGGATGCTTTGAAAAGTCCAAAGAAACTGGAAGCTATGACTGCATTTATGAAACAGATCGGTCAGTCGGATGCAGCAGCATCACTGACCATGGATAACCTGAAACAACTGGATCAGATCGTGAATACCCGGCTGCCGCAGATTGATACAGAACTTGCCAATCTGGCTGTTGAGATCCAGGCGGCACAGGCGATTGCGGATCAGGTGAATGAACAGGTCAAAGCAGCTACAGATAATTACGAAGCACTGGAATCCGGCAAGATTTCAGCTGCGGTTGGTTTCAGTACCGGCGCGGCACAGATTGCGGATAGTCAGGCGGCCCTCAGCAACAGTGAAGAACAGCTGGCGGATGCTCAGTCTTCCTATGAGCAGGGAAGAGATACGGCACTGAAAAACGCAAATCTGGATACACTGCTGAGTCTGGATACCTTATCCCAACTGTTGGCAGCGCAGAATTTTGCAATGCCGGCAGGCTATATTTATCAGGGAGAGGATCAGTATCTGCTGAAAGTCGGTGATGAGTACGCTTCTGATGGAGAACTGGAATCCTCGGTATTATGCAATATCGATGGAATCGGAGATATCCGGGTGTCTGATGTGGCAGATGTGACCTGGATCGATAATTCCGGAGATGCTTATGCAAAAGTAAATGGACGTGATGGAATCGTTCTTTCTATTTCAAAATCCAGTACAGCGGGAACTGCGGATGTATCGGATACCTGTGGCGCAGCTATCCGTCAGCTGGAACAGGATCATGACGGACTGCATATTACAAGCCTGATGGATCAGGGCGATTATATCGATCTGATCGTGAATAATGTACTGTCTAATCTGATCATGGGTGCAGTGCTGGCAATTATTGTGCTTGCAATTTTTCTGCGTTCCGTCAAACCGACGATTGTGGTCGCTTTCAGCATTCCGCTGAGTGTTCTGGTGGCAATCGTACTGATGTACTTCAGTGGTGTGACACTGAATCTGATCTCATTGTCCGGACTGGCTCTTGGAATCGGTATGCTGGTGGATAACTCCATTGTTGTGATCGAAAATATTTACCGTCTGCGTGGATTGGGCGTATCATCTGCGAGAGCGGCGGTCATGGGAGCAAAACAGGTGGCTGGTGCCATTGCATCTTCTACATTGACGACCATCTGTGTATTTTTACCGATTATCTTTGTGAATGGTATGGTGCGGGAACTGTTTGTAGATCTGGCACTGACCATTGCATATAGCCTGGTGGCGAGTCTTCTGATTGCGCTGACTGTAGTTCCGGCGATGAGTTCTACCATGTTGCGTAATACGGAGCCGAAACCGCAAAAATTGCTGGATAAAGTGTTGAAGGTATATGAAACAGCGCTTCGTTTCTGTCTGCGGAAAAAATTTGTACCACTGCTGATTGCAGTTGGACTGTTGGCAGGCTGTGCATACAAGGCAGTAAATACCGGAATGATCCTGTTTCCGACGATGGGCGGTGATCAGATGTCTGTGACACTGGAAGCAGATGAAACATTAACCGATGAGGAGACCTTTGCACTGGCAGATCAGGCAATGGAGAAAATGACATCCATTGATGGTGTGACTTACGTCGGTATGATCTCCGGTTCCTCCAGTGCTTCCGGCAACGCATCTTCCATGATGATGAGCAGCGGCGGTACACATAATCTGAATGTGTTTGTATTATTGGATGAAGACACAGCTAAGGATAACGGCCCGGTGGCAAAACAGCTGGAAAAAATCTGCAAAGAGCTGAAGTTCAAGGATTACAGTGTTTCGACTTCGAATATGGACCTGTCTTCTTATATGGCAAGCGGCCTGACTGTGAATATCTATGGAAGCGATACAGACAAGTTGCTGGAGATCAGCAATGATGTCATGGACATGGTCTCTGATGTGAAAGGATTTACCAAAGTTTCCAATGGACAGGAGAGCGGTGATAAGACGATCCAGCTCACCATTGACAAGGAAAAAGCCATGGAACAGGGGTTGACAGTGGCGCAGATCTATCAGGAGCTGACAGGCAGTCTCACGACAGAAAAGACAGCAACGACACTGACGATGGATGGTAAGCAGTATGATGTGAAAATTGTAAACGAGAATGATACTGTAGATGTGGATGCTCTGATGGATTACGAGTTTTCCGTAGACAAACAGAAAGCAGATGGCACGACAGAGACAGAAATCCATAAACTCAGTGAGTTTGCAACTATGCAGGAAGGTGTCAGTCTTGCTTCTATAAAAAGAGAAAATCAGAAAACATATATCAGTGTGACTGCGGAAACAGAAGACGGATATAATACTACTTTATTATCCCGCACGCTTCAGGATAAACTGGATGGTTATGAACTGCCGGATGGTTATACCCTTGAGATTGCCGGCGAAAGTACGGAAGTGATGAATGCCATGAGTGATATTTTCCTGATGATCGGTCTGGCCATTGCTTTTATCTATCTGATCATGGTGGCGCAGTTCCAGAGTCTGCTGTCTCCGTTTATCGTAATCTTTACGATTCCACTGGCTTTTACCGGCGGTCTGCTTGGACTGTTTATCGGAAGACAGGAAATCTCATTGACAGCCATGATGGGATTTTTGATGCTGGCGGGTGTTGTCGTAAACAATGGTATCGTATTTGTGGATTACGCTAATCAGCTGCGGCTTGCCGGTATGGAAAAACAGGAGGCACTAGTGGAGACTGGAAGAAGCCGTATGCGCCCGATCCTGATGACCATGTTGACAACGGTACTGGCAATGTGTACCATGGTATTCAGTACAGATGCCGCAGCAGAGATGAGTCGCGGGATGGCGATTGTTGTGATCGGCGGTCTGCTGTATGCAACATTGATGACCTTGTTCGTAGTACCGGTACTTTATGATATTCTGTTCCGCAGGGAAGTGAAAACAGTAGAGATCGGTGACGAAGAATTACTGGATGAAAAATGATAAGCAAAATTGTTTAAAAAAAATAAAACAAGATATCAGAATGCTTCTGTATCTTTTACAGAAAGAAGGAATTGGTTTGGGAAAAGAAGCAAAAACAAATGCTATGCGTATGCTGGATAAAAAGAAAATTGCATACGAAGCACTGACCTATGAAGTGGATACCTTTATTGATGGAATGCATTGCGCAGAGCTCACCGGTGCACCGGTGGATGCTTCTTACAAGACGCTGGTCATGCAGGGAAAAAGCAAACAATACTATGTGTTTGTAATTCCGATTGCGTGTGAGGTGGATCTGAAAAAGGCGGCGCGCTCCGTGGGTGAAAAATCTGTGGAAATGATCCATGTGAAAGATATCACAAAAATTACCGGATATGTCCGGGGCGGATGTTCACCGCTTGGTATGAAAAAAATGTTTCCGACGGTGATTGACGAGAGTGCGAAAAATTTTGCAGAAATCTATGTGAGCGGCGGTCGCATCGGTCTTACTTTAAAAATGAAACCACAGGATCTGGTTGCTGTGACAAATGCGCAGCTGGTTGATATTCAGGCAGAATAAATTGCCGGAAATAATCATTTGTTTAAAAAATCTGAGTGTACATTAGACTGGAAGGAGTACAAAATGTCTGATTTATTTCAAAAAATCAAAAAAGAGTCTATGATCACATCCATCATCTGTATTGTGTTTGGTGTGATGTTCTGCATCTGGCCGGGAACCATTCTGGTGACGTTGTGCCGCATTGCCGGTTTGGTGTTGCTGGCAGCAGGAATCGTTCTGTTGGTTCAGGGAATTCGGATTCGTGAAATGCTGGGCCGGTCCGTGCGTATGCTTCCGGCTGTCGTATGCGTGGTCATTGGTATCTGGATCCTTGCACGTCCGGGTGTATTCGTATCATTGATCCCGATTCTGATCGGTGTGATGCTGGCATATCACGGATTTAAAGATCTGGTGTTCTGTCTCGAAGTGAAGAAAGCAAGCAGCCCGCGTTGGTGGATCGGACTTCTGGTGGCAATCGCAACCATTATTATCGGTGTGATCCTGATGCTGCATACCTGGCTGGCATTGGAAATCGGTATGATGGCAGTCGGACTTATCCTGATCTATGATGGCATCAGCGGACTGTGGTTGAATGGCCGTGCCGGAAGAGCCTATAAAAGCTACCATAACCCGGAAGATGATATCATTGACGTAGATTATAAGGAAGAAGATTAGGCACTATGCGGAGAATGGAATTTAAAATGGAGCGGACAGGTCTGCTGGAAGTGGGAGATGTCCTTCCGGTAACCGAGAGCAAACTGCCAAATTCGTGGTATTATACACTGGGAAAAGCCTATGCCATGTCTGCCAACTACGAATTTCGTGAGCGGTTAAAAACACGGGAAGGTACTGTCGTGGAAGTCAAAGAGACACCCAAAGGCTACTACGTGATCGTGGAGTTTGACGAGTAGATACAGAGTAAAAAAATTGACACAAGATAAGTAAAAGAGGAATCATTATGTCTGTTGTGGCCACAAGTGTATTTTTGTTGTTCGCTTTGATCGTGCTGGGATTTATATTAGGAAAAAGAAATATCATTCATAAAGAAAGTATACCGGACTTGTCTGCATTGGTATTGCAGGTTACTATGCCGGTCACTGTTTTTTGCTCGATCATTGATCAGGAACGTTCACAGCTGGTATCTTATGGCGTACAGACATTTCTTTTTATTATTCTTTTGCATTTGTGTGCTTTGTTGGTGGGTCTGATTCTGATTCATGCGGTAAAGGTGCAGGATCTGGATCAGGGCGTCTGGATCTACAGTATGCTGTTTTCAAATAATGGATTTATGGGCATTCCGCTGGCATTGTCCGTATTTGGCGGCAAAGGCATGTTTTTGATGGCTCTTGGCAATGTGGTAGGAAATTTTCTGATCTTCTCTGTGGGAGTTAAACTTCTGACCTGGAAATATCCGATGAAAGAGAAGCTGAATATCCGGAAAATGATATGGAACAATATCAATATAGCTGTATTGCTTGGGCTGGTAGTTTGTATCCTGCAGATTCCTGTTCCGGATGTGTTGGGACAGCTGCTGGCGTATCTGTCCAATATTACCAGTGGATTATCCATGCTGGTGGTGGGGCTGTCTATCTCAAGGCTTCCGGTGAAAGCAGTTTTTCAGGATTGGAAAATGCTGTTTCTGACGCTGACCAGACTGCTGATATTTCCATTGCTTATGATAGGATTTCTGCGACTGCTTCCGATAAATCTGGACGAGACATTGAAAAATGTGCTGATTCTGACGGCAGCATTGCCGGTTTCTTCCGCGCAGTCCATGATTACGGAACAATATGGCACCAATACGGCAGCGGCGGGGCGATCGGTGTTTATGACAACGTTGTTTAGTGTGATCACGGTTCCTCTTATCATGATGATCGCATTTGCGTGAAACAATGCGGAAGAAAAAATATGTCTGTCGAAAGAAAAAAAAGTAGATTTCTTTCCACGGAGGTTGTATAATGAAATCTGTATGTAAATTTATCGCTGCTTGGAAATGTTATTCCCTAAAAAGGAAAAGAGAAAGACCGGGCTGCGAAAACACCATGATATCAGTAGAATAAAACCCCGCACTGGGGATAAAAAATAAACACAGGAGGAAGAAACAATGGCAGTAAAATATGTATTTGTTACCGGCGGAGTAGTATCCGGACTTGGAAAGGGAATCACTGCCGCATCACTTGGACGTCTGCTGAAAGCACGCGGCTACAAAGTGACCATGCAGAAATTTGACCCTTATATCAATATTGACCCGGGAACTATGAACCCGATTCAGCATGGGGAGGTCTTCGTAACAGAAGATGGTGCTGAGACAGATCTGGATCTGGGACACTATGAGCGTTTTATCGATGAAAATCTGAGCAAGAGCTCAAATGTGACAACCGGAAAGGTGTACTGGTCCGTATTACAGAAAGAGCGCCGCGGTGATTATGGCGGAGGAACTGTGCAGGTAATCCCGCACATCACAAATGAGATCAAGAGCCGTTTCTTCCGTGATTTTACAACAGAAGAGACACAGATCGCTATTATTGAAGTGGGTGGAACTGTTGGTGATATCGAAAGTCAGCCGTTCCTGGAGGCAATCCGTCAGTTCCAGCATGAAGTGGGACACGATAATGCAATCCTGATCCATGTTACACTGATTCCATATCTGTCTGCTTCCGGAGAATTGAAGACAAAACCTACCCAGGCAAGCGTAAAAGAACTTCAGGGAATGGGTATCCAGCCAGATATTATCGTATGCCGTACCGAGCATGAACTGGACCGCCAGATCCGTGACAAGATTGCATTGTTCTGTAATGTACCGAAGAAATGTGTGCTGCAGAACCTGGATGTAGAATACTTATATGAAGCACCGCTTGCAATGGAAAAAGAAAATCTTGCCCAGGTTGCATGTGAATGCCTGAAACTGGATTGTCCGGAACCGGATCTGACAGACTGGATCGATATGGTACAGGCACTGCGTAATCCGAATAAAGAAGTAGAAATTGCACTGGTTGGAAAATATATCCAGCTTCATGATGCATATATCTCTGTTGTAGAGGCTTTAAAACATGGTGGAATCTTCCAGCATGCTACTGTAAATATCAAATGGGTTGATTCTGAGGAATTGAACGAGGACAACGTAGCAGAAGTGCTTGGTGATGTACAGGGAATTCTTGTTCCGGGTGGATTCGGTGATCGTGGAATCGACGGCAAGATCACAGCTATCAAATATGCACGTGAAAATAATGTACCGTTCCTTGGCCTCTGCCTTGGTATGCAGCTTTCCATCGTTGAGTATGCACGTCATATCTGTGGTCTGGAAGATGCACACAGTATTGAGCTGGATCCGAACACAACAGCGCCGGTTATCGCTCTGATGCCGGATCAGAATGGTGTGGAGGATATCGGAGGTACCCTGCGTCTCGGTTCATATCCTTGTGTACTTGCCAAAGACAGCAAAGCCTATGAGTTATACGGCACAGAGACGATCCATGAGCGTCATCGTCACCGGTATGAGGTAAATAATGATTACCGTGCAATCCTGACAGAGAATGGCATGAAACTCAGCGGACTTTCTCCGGATGGAAGAATCATCGAGATGATCGAGATTCCGGCTCATCCGTGGTTTGTGGCTACCCAGGCACATCCGGAATTGAAATCCAGACCGAATCGTCCACATCCGTTATTCAAAGGATTTGTGGAGGCAGCCATCGAATACAAAAATAAATAATAAAACGAACAGGAAAAGAAGAAATCCTGTGATTAAAAATCAAAAGAACCCTCGGATGAAACAGAAATATCCGGGGGTTCTTTTATAAAGATTTTATAAAAATCAGGAAAAGTTCACGATTAGATTATTGATTTCTATACAAAATAACCATATAATAAAACAATGCAGATTGAGTTCGGAATGAAATGAGTTTCAGAATGGCTGGATCTGACATAGGGGAAACCAAGAGAAAGGATTGTGTGTCGTTACAGTCAGTGAAGGGGAAAGCGAAGAATAGGTTGACTGCTGTGATACACAGGAATGAGAGATTAGTATGGACGAAAACAGAGGAAACAACAGGGGCGGCAATAACAATAATGGACGCAGGAACGGACAGAATATGCTCTGGTTCGTGATCGCAACCGTTGTAGTGCTGTTGCTTGTTACAATGATTACCAATGGAATAGGAAGCCTTACCAATCAGGAGATCACATACAGCGAATTCCAGAAGATGGTCAAGAATAATCAGGTAAAAAGTGTTGTCATCACAAATAGTGAGATTCAGATCCAGCCGGTAGAGGACAAAAAGAGCCTGTATCAGGTGACCTATTATACGGTTAATCTGAAAGATGACCGTATGTATGAAATGCTGGATCAGTACAATGTAGATTATACCGGAAAGAACCAGACTACATCCGCATGGATTTATCAGATTCTTAGCTTTGTAATCCCGATCGCCATCGTGTGGATCCTGCTTGGTGCTGCCATGAAACGGATGGGCGGCGGAGGCGGCGTCATGGGTGTCGGCAAGAGCAATGCCAAGATGTATGTGGAGAAATCTACCGGTGTTACCTTTAAGGATGTAGCCGGACAGGATGAGGCAAAAGAATCTTTGCAGGAAGTGGTAGATTTCCTGCATAATCCACAGAAATATACTGCCATCGGTGCGAAGCTTCCGAAAGGAGCCTTATTAGTAGGCCCTCCGGGAACAGGTAAGACGTTACTGGCAAAAGCGGTTGCAGGTGAGGCAGGAGTACCGTTTTTCTCACTGGCAGGTTCTGACTTTGTAGAAATGTTTGTCGGTGTGGGTGCATCCCGCGTGCGTGATCTGTTCAAAGAAGCACAGAAACAGGCACCGTGTATTATTTTTATTGATGAGATCGACGCCATCGGAAAAAGCCGTGACAGCCATTATGGCGGCGGAAACGACGAGCGTGAACAGACATTGAACCAGCTGCTGGCAGAGATGGATGGTTTTGACACATCCAAAGGACTTCTGATCCTGGCAGCAACCAACCGTCCGGAAGTTCTGGATAAAGCATTATTGAGACCGGGACGTTTTGACCGTCGTATTATCGTAGACAAACCGGATCTGAAAGGCCGTGTGGAGACTCTGCGTGTACATTCCAAAGATGTCAAGATGGATGATTCCGTTGATCTGGATGCAATCGCACTTGCAACCGCAGGCTGTGTGGGATCTGATCTTGCAAATATGATCAACGAGGCTGCTATCAATGCAGTTAAGAACGGCAGACAGTATGTGACACAGGCAGATCTGTTCGAATCCGTAGAGGTAGTCATCGCGGGTAAAGAGAAAAAAGACCGTATCATGGGACCGAAAGAGAAAAGACTGGTGGCGTACCATGAAGTTGGTCATGCACTGGTTACAGCATTACAGAAAGATGCAGAGCCGGTACAGAAAATCACAATCGTACCGCGTACCATGGGATCTCTGGGTTACACCCTGCAGATGCCGGAGGAAGAGAAATATCTGGAGACCAAAGCTGAGCTGGAAGCACGTCTGGTTACTTATATGGGAGGTCGTGCCGCAGAGGAGATCATGTGCGATTCTGTGACAACCGGTGCATCCAATGATATCGAGATGGCTACCAGAATTGCTCGTGCCATGGTTACCCAGTTTGGTATGTCAGAAGAATTTGGTCTGATGGGCGTAGAATCTGTGGAGAACAGATATCTGGACGGACGTGCAGTGACAAATTGTGGTGACGATACCATTGCCAAAGTCGATGAGGTTGTAAAAGTAATGCTGCAGAAAGCATACGATACAGCAAAAGAGATGTTGCTGACTCACCGTGATGTGCTGGAACGTATTGCAGGGTATCTGTATGAACATGAAACCATCACAGGTAAAGAGTTTATGGATATCTTCAATGAGATGGCAGAAGCGAAACAGCCAATCGATGTAGACGCGGAAGATGTTACCGTACAGACAGAGGAGCAGACTGCTGAGCTGTCAGAGAATGAGACAGAACTTTCCGGAAATGAGCCGGTTGCACCGGAAGAAGCTTTTGAAGAATAAGAAAGCACGGAGCAATCCGTATAATCAAGACAGAAACGGTCAGAGTGGAGAAGTAATTTTCTGCCCTGACCGTTTGGGGATTTCAAGAGGATTACGAAACATATATGGGAACAGAAAAACTATTTGACATTCGGGAGGAACTGAAGAAGCTTCCGGACCATCCGGGAGTTTATATTATGCATGACGACCGGGATGCGATCATTTATATCGGAAAGGCCATCAGCCTGAAAAACCGGGTGCGGCAGTATTTTCAGACCAGCCGGAACAAGGGACCAAAGATTGAAAAAATGGTGACGCATATTGATCATTTTGAATATATCCTGACAGATTCTGAACTGGAAGCGCTGGTGCTGGAGTGTAACCTGATCAAAGAACACCGGCCCAAATATAATACGATGCTGAAAGATGACAAGACGTATCCGTATATCAAGGTGACTCTTGGGGAAGCCTATCCGCGGGTGCTGTTTTCCAGACAGATGAAGAAGGACAAATCAAAATATTATGGTCCCTATACCAGTGCCGGAGCTGTGAAAGATACCATTGAACTGGTGCAGAAGCTGTTTCAGATCCGTACCTGTAACCGGACACTGCCGCGGGATATCGGAAAAGAACGTCCATGTCTGAATTATCACATCCATCAGTGTCAGGCTCCCTGCCAGGGATATATTTCCAAAGAGGATTATCGGACACAGATCCGCAGTGCAATGGAATTGTTAAACGGAAATTTTAATCCTGTGATCCGGGATCTGGAGGAAAAGATGCAGGCGGCTTCCGAGGCACTGGAGTTTGAAAAAGCCATGGAGTTCCGGGATCTGCTGACCAGTGTGCGTCAGGTGGCGCAGAAGCAGAAAATCACAAGTTTTGACGGAGAAGATCGTGATATACTGGCTCTTGCCATGGATGATCGTGATGCGGTAGTGCAGGTGTTTTTTGTCCGGGAGGGAAGGCTGATCGGACGGGAACATTTTCATGTTACTATCGGAGCAGAGGATACGAAGAAAGAAGTGCTGTCTACTTTTATCAGTCAGTATTATGCGGGAACTCCGTTTGTCCCAAAGGAGATCATGCTCCCTATGGAAATCGAAGATGCAGATGTAGTGGCACAGTGGTTGTCTGCAAAACGAGGACAGAAAGTATATATCCGTGTGCCTAAAAAGGGACAGCGGGAAAAATTGGTGGAACTTGCCGAACAGAATGCCGTCATGGTGCTGACACAGGATAAGGAAAAAATCCGTCGGGAGGAAGGACGTACCATCGGAGCTGTCAAAGAGATTGCAGATCTGCTGGAGCTCGGTTATGTCAAGCGGATGGAAGCGTATGATATTTCCAATACCAACGGTTTTGAATCCGTAGGTTCCATGGTGGTTTACGAACGGGGAAAACCCTGCAGGAGTGATTATCGCAAGTTCAAGTTAAAAACGGTGACGGGACCGGACGATTATGCTTCCATGCGGGAAGTGCTGACCCGCCGGTTTACGCATGGAATGGAGGAACGGGTGCAGAACCGGCAAAAAGATCTGGCCCCGGAGTATGGCAGCTTTACAAAGTTTCCGGATCTGATCCTGATGGATGGTGGAAAGGGGCAGGTCAATATTGCACTGGAAGTGCTGGATGAACTGAAACTGGCGATTCCGGTGTGCGGTATGGTAAAGGATGATCATCATAGAACCAGAGGATTGTATTTTAATAATGAGGAAATTCCCATTGACCGGCATTCCGAAGGTTTCCGGCTGATCACCCGGATCCAGGACGAGGCACATCGGTTTGCTATCGAGTATCATCGTTCCCTGCGCAGCAAACAGCAGGTTCATTCTGTGCTGGATGATATCCCGAATATCGGCCAGACCAGGAGAAAAGCACTGATGCGTCAGTTCCAGTCTTTGGAGAAAATCCGGGAGGCAACGGTGGAACAGCTGCGGGAAGTAGACGGGATGAATGAGAAAGCGGCACGGTCCGTATACGAGTTCTTCCATAAGCAGTAAAAACGTGCTATACTGTAGCTGTTTAAAAAAATAATGTACGTTCGGAGTCTTTTCCGTCGAGGATTCTGCGTGTACATATTACAGAAATGGAGAAAAGATAATGCAGGGAGTCAGTGTACAACAGTTAGCAGAGAGAATGAAATTTAAATGCTTCACCCCGTGTGTGGATATGTCAAAACGAATGATCGTTTCTTCTGAAATCAACCGTCCGGCTTTGGAGCTGGCAGGCTATTTTGAACATTTTGCAGAAGAACGGATTCAGATTATCGGTATGGTGGAATATTCTTATCTGGAAAGTCTGGAAGATGAGGTGCGGACAGAGCGTTACCGCAAGCTTCTTGGATTTAACGTGCCATGTGTCATTATGTGCAGGGACTACGAGCCGGATGAAGAAGTGTTGCGTATCGCTGGTGAGCGTGGTATCCCAATCCTTGGATCTCCGGATGCGACATCCAATGTGGCAGCGGAAGCAATCTATTTTCTGACCGGCAAGCTGGCACCGTGCATTTCCATTCATGGTGTACTGGTAGATATCTACGGTGAAGGTGTATTGATCATGGGTGAGAGCGGCATTGGAAAGAGTGAGGCTGCGCTGGAACTGATCCGTCGGGGACATCGTCTTGTTACAGATGATGTGGTGGAAATCCGTAAGATCAACAACAATACGCTTATTGGTACCTCGCCGGATATCACCCGTTACTTTATTGAACTGCGTGGTATCGGGATCATTGATGTAAAGACACTGTTCGGTGTAGAATGTGTCAAAGAGCAGCAGACTATTGATCTTGTCATCAAACTGGAAGACTGGAAGAAGGATAAGGAATATGACCGTCTTGGGCTGGAGGAAGAATATGCAGAGATTTTGGGCAATAATATTGTCTGCCATTCCATCCCAATCCGTCCGGGACGAAATCTGGCTGTTATCTGTGAGGCGGCAGCAGCAAACCACCGGCAGAAGAAAATGGGTTATAACGCAGCGAAAGAGCTGTATCGCAGAGTAGAAAATAATCTGAGGAATGGAAATTCCACAGAAATTTAATAAATTGAGGAGAATGAATATTATGGAACGTAAAAACGCATGGAAAAAGTATACAGAAGAAGAGAAAGCAGCCGTATTCGCTTATGGCGATGAATACCGTCAGTTTATTTCTGACTGTAAGACAGAGCGCGAGTGCGTGACAGAATTAAAGAAACGTGCAATAGCAGCCGGTTTTCAGGATATGGAAGCAGTGATCGCAAAAGGAATCACGTTGAAAGCCGGTGACCGCGTATTTGCAGATAACAAAGGGAAAAGTTTTGCCATGTACATCATTGGTCAGAAACCGATGGAGGAAGGTATGAATATCCTCGGTGCACATATCGATTCCCCGCGTCTGGATCTGAAACAGAATCCGTTGTATGAGGATACGGATATGGCATTGCTGGATACGCATTATTATGGCGGTGTCAAGAAATATCAGTGGGTGACACTTCCACTGGCTATGCACGGTGTCATTGCGAAAAAAGATGGTTCTGTGGTAACTATCAACATCGGTGAAAAACCGGAAGATCCGGTTTTTGGTGTCAGTGATCTTCTGATCCATCTGTCTGCTGATCAGTTGGAGAAAAAGGCCGCAAAAGTGATCGAGGGCGAGGCACTGGATATTCTTGTCGGCAGCATGCCGTTAGAGGCCAAAACAGAGGAAGAGAAGAAAACAAAAGAACTGGTACAGGCAAATGTTCTGAAAATTTTAAAAGATGCTTATGGTGTGGAGGAAGAAGATTTCCTGTCCGCTGAAATCGAGATTGTTCCGGCCGGACCGGCTAGAGATTACGGTTTTGACCGCAGTATGATCATGGGTTACGGACATGACGACCGTGTATGTGCATATCCTTCTTTCTCAGCAATCGTTGAGATGGAAAAACCGGAGCGCACCAGCGTATGCCTTCTGGTGGATAAAGAAGAAATCGGTAGTGTGGGAGCAACCGGTATGGAGTCCCGTTTCTTTGAAAACATGACAGCAGAAGTAATGAATGCCTGCGGTGATTACAATGAATTAAAATTGCGTCGTGCCCTGCAGAATTCCAAAGTGCTTTCTTCTGATGTAAGTGCTGCTTTTGATCCGAATTACCCAGGGGTTATGGAGAAGAAAAATGCAGCATATTTTGGACGGGGACTTGTATTCAATAAATACACCGGTTCCAGAGGAAAATCAGGTTCTAATGATGCCGGAGCAGAATATGTGGCAGAAATCCGCAGAATCATGGATGATAATCAGGTATATTTCCAGACGGCAGAACTTGGTAAAGTAGACCAGGGAGGCGGCGGAACCATCGCTTATATCCTTGGAAATTATAATATGCAGGTTATCGACAGCGGCGTTGCAGTGCTGAATATGCATGCACCGTGGGAAATCATCAGTAAAGCAGATCTGTATGAAGCAAAATGTGGATATAAAGCATTTTTGAAGGATGCATAATAGAGTGGAGCAGAATATGAAGCAGATATATGAGACATTATGCGGCATCTGTGGTGCAGCGCATGTGCTGGTCCGGGAACCAATGAGCAGACATACCACGTTTCGCACCGGTGGACCGGCTGACCTTCTGGTGCAGCCGGAAGCAGAGCAGATCGCACCGATTCTCGAAGTATGTCGCAATGAAGAGATTCCGTGGACCGTCATCGGAAATGGCAGTAACCTGTTGGTGGGAGATGGCGGCATCCGCGGTGTTGTCCTGGAAATTGGAAAACAGATGTCAGACGTTGTAATAGAAGGAACGGTGATTACAGCCGGTGCAGGAGCGATGCTTTCCAGCATCGCTTCCAGAGCCGCTGCGGCAGAATTGACAGGAATGGAATTCGCTTCCGGAATTCCGGGGAGTCTCGGCGGAGCTGTCGTGATGAATGCCGGTGCTTATGGTGGTGAGATGAAGGATATTTTGCAGAAAGTGACAGTACTGACTCCGGATGGAACCGTGCAGACACTTTCTGTGGAAGAACTGGAATTGTCCTACCGTCACAGTATCATCCCGGAGAAAGGATATCTGGTAATCAGCGCAATATTGAAGCTGCAGCCGGGCAACGCAGATGAAATACAGAGCATTATGGACGACCTGAAAGAAAAACGTGTGAGTAAACAGCCATTGGAATATCCAAGTGCCGGAAGTACGTTCAAACGTCCGGAGGGTTATTTTGCCGGAAAATTGATTCAGGATGCCGGTTTGCGTGGATTCCGGGTAGGCGGGGCACAGGTGTCGGAAAAACATTGTGGATTTATCATCAATCGTGACCAGGCAACGTCCACTGATATCTGTCAGCTGATGCAACAAGTATCTGAAATCGTATATGAAAAATTTGGTGTCCGGCTGGAGCCGGAAGTAAAGAAAATTGGCGAGTTTTAGCAGGAGTGAGTGACGGAATGGAATATGTGATCGTAACAGGAATGTCAGGAGCGGGCAAATCAACAGCGTTAAAAATCATGGAGGATATCGGATATTTTTGTGTCGATAATTTCCCGATTCCGCTGCTGGAAAAATTTGTGGAGTTTGCGGATTCCGGTGAAACTCAGTATCAGAAGATTGCGTTCGGTCTTGATATCCGCAGTGGTGAATCCTTGAAATATCTGGATCAGATCATTACAAATCTAAGGATGAATGGACATATGATCCGAATTCTGTTTATGGATGCTTCCGATCAGGTGCTGGTAAAACGGTACAAAGAAACGAGGCGTGCACATCCGCTGGCCGGAACAGATCGCGTGGAAAAAGGCATTGAGCAGGAACGCAGACAGATTTCTTTTCTGAAAGAGATGGCTGATTATATCATTGATACAAGCCAGCTTCTGACCAGGGAACTGCATGCCGCACTGGGTAATATTTTTCTGGGAAAACAGGAGTATGACAATATCTATGTGACGGTACTGTCATTTGGATTCAAATATGGCATTCCGTCAGATGCAGATCTGGTATTTGATGTTCGTTTTCTGCCCAATCCTTATTATCTGGAAGCGTTGCGGCCGAAAACCGGAAATGATCCGGAGATTCAGCAGTTTGTGCTGAAAGCGCCGGAGGCAAATATCTTTCTGGATAAACTGGAAGATATGATCCGGTTTCTGATTCCGAATTATATCCGGGAGGGCAAGAACCAGCTTGTCATTGCCATCGGATGCACCGGCGGCAAACACCGGTCGGTCACATTGACCAATGCAATCTATCAGAGATTGAAGAAAAATCAGAAATATGGTCTGCGTGTGGAGCACCGGGATATTGATAAAGATGCAAAACGTGGAAAGTAGTTGAGGAAACAGTATGTCTTTTTCAGGTGAAATGAAAGAAGAAATTGCCCGCCTGATCCCGGAAAAGGAAGAAGAGGTCCGGGCAGAACTGATGGCGATCATCCGCTTCTGCGGAAGAATCCTCAGGCAGGAAGAGAGCGTGGCAGTTTTCATGGAAACAGAGAATGTCGTGCTGGCAAAGACGTATGTCAAATTAATAAAAAGAGCATTTGATCTTCAGGTACAGTTGGAGATCCGGCGGCATGGAACCGGAAAATACAATCAGTATTTTATTCTGCTGTCAGAACGGCCGGAGGACATGCTGTATTCGGAAGAACGGCCGGAACGACAGAAACTGCAGCAGGCATTGCAGGCTATCTGTATGTGGAGTGCCCAGGCTGATCCCCGGGGATTCTTAAAAACGCCGGGAAGTATGCGTGCCTATATCCGGGGGGCGTTTCTGTGTACCGGATCCATGAGTGATCCGGGAAAATCCTATCATTTTGAGATGGTATGCGAGGATGAACAGACGGCACAGATTTTAAAGGAACTGATGGCAGGATTTTTTGTGCATGCGAAGGTGATTTTGCGCAAACAGCGGTATATCGTGTATCTGAAGGACAGTGAGGAGATCATCCAGATCCTGAATGTCATGGAGGCGCACAGATCTCTGATGGAACTGGAGAATATCCGTATCATCAAGGATATGAGAAACAGCGCAAACCGGCAGTCAAACTGTGATTCTGCTAATATTAACAAAATGGTTCGGACAGCAGCCAGACAGGTGGATGATATCCGATACATAGAAGAACATTTCGGATTTGAACAGCTGCCGCCGCAGCTGCGGGAGATGGCGCAGGTGCGGCTGGAAAATCCGGATGTATCACTGCAGGAACTGGGAACATATCTGGATCCGCCGGTTGGAAAATCCGGTGTGAATCACAGACTAAGGAAGTTGAAAGAAATAGCAGAAAGCTTGAGAGCCGGGAAGGAGAAATAAAAATGGATAAGAAAAAGTTATTATTTATCTTTAATCCAAAATCCGGAAAGGGTCAGATTCGAAATCAGCTGCTGGCAATTGTGGATACTTTCGTTAAAAGTGGATATGAAGTGACAATTTACCCGACACAGGCAAAAGCAGATGCTGTCCGGAAAGTAGCAGAGGCAGCAGATGAATATGATCTGGTTGTGTGCAGTGGCGGAGACGGTACGCTGGATGAGGTGGTAACCGGTATGATGCAGTGTGACGGTATCGTTCCGATCGGATATATTCCGGCAGGCAGTACCAATGACTTTGCACAGTCGCTGAAAATACCGAAAAATATGCTGCAAGCGGCCGATGTGGCTGTGAACGGACAGGCATTTCCATGTGATGTGGGTGTGTTTAATGAAGATTATTTTGTATATATTGCAGCTTTCGGTCTCTTTACAGATGTATCTTATATGACAAACCAGAAGCTGAAGAATATTTTTGGCCATGTGGCATATATTCTGGAAAGTGCAAAAAGGTTGTATGATATTCCATCCTATTATCTGGAAGTGGAAGTGAATGGCAAGACGATCCGGGACGAATTTATCTATGGCATGATCACAAACTCGGTTTCTGTAGGCGGTATGAAAAATATGACCGGCAGCAATGTGAAGCTGGATGACGGGGAATTTGAAGTGACATTGATCAAGATGCCGCAGAATCCAATTCAGTTAAACGAGATTCTGACAAATCTGGTGATGCCAAAGGATATCGAAACGCCGTATATCTATACGTTTAAGACGGATCACATCCGTATTCACTGCGATGATTATGTACCATGGACACTGGATGGAGAGTTCGGTGGAGAGCATAAAAACGTGGAAATTTATAATCGCTGCAGGCGAATAAGTTTCATGGTTGAAAAATAATACTTTCTTTTTTGGAAAGATACGGTTATAATGTTATTATATTAACAATATTTTTAAAACAAATGGAGGATCTCATTATGTTAGTTTCAGCAAAAGAAATGCTTGAAAAAGCAAAAGCAGGTCACTATGCAGTTGGTCAGTTCAATATCAATAACCTTGAGTGGACAAAAGCAATCCTGTTAACCGCTCAGGAGAATAATTCCCCGGTTATTCTTGGTGTTTCCGAAGGTGCCGGCAAATACATGACTGGTTACAAAACGGTTGTTGGTATGGTAAATGGTATGCTGGAAGAGTTAAATATCACTGTTCCGGTTGCATTACATCTGGATCACGGCAGCTATGATGCCTGCTACAAATGTATCGAAGCTGGTTTTTCTTCTGTAATGTTTGATGGCTCTCATTATCCGATCGAAGAGAATGTTGCAAAAACAAAAGAACTTGTTGCTGTATGCAAAGAGAAAGGATTATCTCTTGAGGCAGAAGTTGGTTCCATCGGCGGTGAGGAAGACGGCGTTATCGGAATGGGCGAATGTGCAGATCCGGACGAGTGTAAATCTATCGCTGATCTTGGAGTAACAATGCTTGCAGCTGGTATCGGTAATATTCATGGTAAATATCCGGAAAACTGGGCAGGATTAAGCTTTGAGACTCTGGATGCGATTCAGCAGAAGACCGGTGATATGCCATTAGTTCTTCACGGTGGTACAGGTATTCCGGATGATATGATCAAGAAAGCAATCTCTCTCGGTGTTGCAAAAATCAACGTAAATACAGAGTGTCAGCTTGTATTTGCTGAAGCTACAAGAAAATATATCGAAGAGGGCAAAGATCTGGCAGGTAAGGGATTCGATCCTAGAAAATTACTTGCTCCTGGTTTTGAAGCAATCAAAGCAAAAGTAAAAGAGAAAATGGAAATTTTCGGTTCTATTGACAAAGCCTGAGAATTTGTGAAAAATCACGAAAATGTAACTTTTTACAACTCAGAATTGTTGAAATAGACAAAAATGTTTTCGACCTCTTGCAATTTTCAGAAATTTGTACTATGTTAATTGCAAGACATGAATACATGCTGAACAAGGGTGTTCCAACAAAAGGTGGAATACCCTTTTCTGCTATAAAGAGATAACCTTGATCGGTTAATCAAATATTTGCTAGGATATGGCAGAATTGCTCCGGATACATAGAAAAATGAAGAAGGAAGCAGATCAGTATATACTCAGGGGACTGTAAAAATTTGAGAAAAGAGAGGAATCAAGAAGATGAGTGAATATTTCAAAGTCGTTGATATTTTTGGCGAATATGTATTCAATGATACTGTGATGAAGGAAAGACTTCCGAAAAAAGTATATCAGAAATTGCAGGAGACCATCAAAGAGGGAACAGATCTGGATCTTGCAACAGCAGATATCATTGCACATGAGATGAAGGAATGGGCAATTGAGCAGGGTGCGACCCACTATACACACTGGTTCCAGCCGCTGACCGGCGTGACAGCTGAAAAACATGATTCCTTTATCACTGCTCCGAATGAGCAGGGAAAAGTACTGATGAGTTTCTCCGGCAAAGAATTGATCAAAGGTGAACCGGATGCATCTTCTTTCCCGTCAGGCGGACTTCGTGCAACCTGTGAGGCAAGAGGATATACAGCATGGGATTGTACTTCTTACGCTTTTGTGAGACATGACGCAGCAGGTGCAACGCTTTGTATCCCAACAGCATTCTGTTCTTATAAAGGTGAAGCACTGGATCAGAAGACACCGCTGCTTCGTTCCATGCAGGCAATCGATACACAGGCACTGCGTCTGTTAAGATTATTTGGAAACACAACTTCCAGAAAAGTCACTCCATCTGTAGGTTCCGAGCAGGAATATTTCCTGGTAGATAAAGAAAAATATTTAAAGAGAAAAGATCTGATCTATACCGGACGTACATTATTCGGCTCTATGCCTGCAAAAGGACAGGAAATGGATGATCATTACTTCGGAAGCATCCGTCCACGTATTGCTGCATTTATGAAAGATGTCAATGAAGAACTGTGGAAACTGGGAGTTCCGGCAAAGACACAGCACAATGAGGTAGCTCCGGCACAGCATGAGCTGGCTCCAATCTATGAGACATGTAACCTGGCACTGGATCACAACCATCTGGTTATGGAAGTTCTGAAAAAGAAAGCAAACGAGCATGGACTGCAGTGTCTGCTTCATGAGAAACCATTTGACGGTGTCAATGGTTCCGGTAAACATGACAACTGGTCCATCACAACCGATGACGGTATCAATCTGTTAGAGCCGGGCAAAACACCGCATGAAAATATTCAGTTTCTTCTGGTACTTGCCTGTATCCTGAAAGCAGTAGATGATCATGCAGATCTTCTCCGCTGGTCCGCAGCTGATGTCGGAAATGATCACAGACTGGGCGCAAATGAAGCACCGCCGGCAATCATCTCCGTATTCCTTGGTGAGCAGCTTGATGATGTGATTACACAGCTGATCAGCACAGGTTCTGCAACACATTCCTTAAAGGGGGGTGTATTACAGACAGGTGTGGCTTCTCTTCCGGATCTGGCAAAAGATGCAACAGACCGAAACAGAACATCACCGTTTGCATTTACCGGAAATAAATTCGAGTTCCGTATGGTTGGTTCCCAGGATTCCATTTCTGCACCAAATGTTGTATTAAATACAATCGTTGCAGAAGCTTTTGAGGAAGCATGCGATGAGCTGGAGAAAGCAGAAGATATAAATGAAAAAGCACATGATCTGATTAAAAAATATCTGACTGAGCATCAGAGAATTATCTTCAATGGTGACGGATATTCAGATGCATGGGTAGAAGAGGCAGAACGCAGAGGGTTACCGAATATCAGATCTATGGTAGACGCAATTCCGGCACTGACTACTGATAAAGCAATCGCTATGTTTGAGAAATTCGGCGTATTTACAAAAGCTGAATTAGAGTCCCGCGAAGAGATTCAATACGAGATTTATGCAAAAGAGATCAATATCGAAGCAAGAGCCATGATCAATATCACAAACAAGACATTGATTCCGGCTGTAATCAAAGATATTACTGCTTTGGCACAGTCTATCAATGCTGTGAAAGCTGCCTGCGATTGTGACGTAAGTGTACAGACAGAGTTACTGCAGGAGTCATCCGCTCTGTTATCTGATGCGAAGGTTGCTCTGGCAAAACTGGAAGAGGTAACAGACAAAGGTCTGACCATGGGTGACGGTGCTGCGCGTGCTGCTTACTATCGTGATGAAGTGACAACTGCTATGGCTGAACTTCGAGCACCGATCGATAAACTTGAGATTATTGTAGATAAGAAAGTATGGCCGATGCCATCTTACGGCGATCTCATCTTTGAGGTTTAAAAAACGGTATTATCTAATCCCCTTAGTTAGTATATACATCGAAAAAGAAAAAGAACCGGAAGAAAATCCGGTTCTTTTTCACGTTATAAAATGTTCGGTTCGTTTGTGCGAAAGTAATCATTCTGGAAATCCAATCGCCGCAGGATTGAAAATTATATCCGGCGAATGCCTCTGTCCGTGAACTCGATCAGGCGTTCTTTGTAGAGATGGCCTACAGCACGTTTGAAAGCATTTTTACTCATATGAGCCTCACGTTTGATAATATCCGGGGAAGCTTTGTCATTAAACGGAAGCACTCCGCCGTATTCATCGATGATCCGTAACACTTCTTCTGCGTCTGCATTCATCTGGACATAGGCTTTGGCGCGGATAGTCAGATCGAGTTTTCCATCCGGTTTGCGGTTTGTGACATTTGCTTCAATGATATCGCCTATCTTTAATGTCGTTGTATTTTCGAATCCCGGGATACGGGCAGAATATTTGTCGTCTACGGCAACAAAAGTACCAAAGTTCTCGCTGAATTCGTAAACACGACCGGTTACGGTATCTCCCTTTTTGTAAGGAGAGTCCGTAGAAAGCAGATGGTAAATGCCTTCCATGGTGGCACAGAGACGGTTGCTTTTGTCGATATACAGTGTAACTAATACTTCATCCCCCTCATGTACTTTGCGGAGCTGTTCTTTAAAAGGAAGCAGCAGATCTTTTTCCAGTCCCCAGTCCAGGAATGCACCGATTTTGGTGACCTGTAGCACTTTTAGTACTGCGAAGCCGCCAAGCGTCAGTTTCGGTTCGTTTGTGGTGGCGATCAGACGATCCTTGGAATCCTTATATAAGAAGACTTCCAGCTTGTCGTGCAGTTTTGTTCCTTCCGGAACCTGTTTCGCCGGGAGCAGGACACGTGTTTCATCCTCCGGTTGTTCTGCGAGATAGACACCGAAGTCTACCTGTTTTACTACGGTAAGTGTTTGCTTTTCTCCTAATTTCATTTGTGTTTCCGTCCTTTCTTGTTTTGTGTTTTTTTTAATCAGCCTGATCCGAAAGCGGTGCAAGCTGAAATTCAACAATAGCATATGGTTTTCCGTCACTGTCGTTCAGAGACACTTTCAATAGATCTTCTTCCCGATGGTATACCGGATAGATCGTGTCGCCGTATACGGCAGAATTGCGGTATTCTACTCGCAGCTGACGAATCTGTGCTCCTTCCGGCAGACATTCCATGGCCATAGGTACATAGCGTTCGTTATTGACATGGTTGTTGGAGTCGATATCATAGCGGTGTACCTGAATCGGCGTAATGCCTGTGCCTTTTGCCGGTGGTGTGATCTTGCGGGAGGATTCCTCCATAGGAAGCGCAGGTTCACATTTATAAAGATCGCATATTTCTTTCGGAATCCGCTCCGGATGTCCGGTTCGGATATTCATATAGATCCAGTTTGTATTTGCATAGGCCAGAAGATTACCTTCTGTGTCCTCCAGTTTAAAATTACGATAGCCGAAAAATGCTTTCCAACCGTGTGCCCAAGTGCTGACTGTGATTTCTTCCCCGAACTTTGGATAACGGTTGATGATGATCTGCCAGGAAGAGAGGATCCAGGCATATCCCTGTTCCATCATAACTTCTATCCCGTATCCAATGGAATCAGAGTGGAAGGTGCTGCAGTCCTGAAAATAATTGATGATGGAAGGAAGGGTCATATGAAGCTGACTGTCCACTTCGCTGAATCTGACACGGCTTTTAAATTGATACATATCATCGTCCTCCTTAAAAATACTGGGATTACGTAATTTCCTGTGTAACAAAAAAGCACCATTTGCATGGTGCTTTTTAAAGAACTGGCCCACAAGGATTCGAACCTTGAAATGACGGAGTCAGAGTCCGTTGCCTTACCATTTGGCGATGGGCCATTACTTATCGTCGAAGCTCTTTGTTGAGGTGTTTTCCTCAGTGCCTGTCGACAAGTGTTATTATAGGGCAATGTTCCAAAGATTGCAACCCCTTTTTTGAAAAAACTGCGTTTGAATTTTTGGCTGTTTTTACTTAAAATTCAGATAATTAATGTATATACAGCAAAAAACTGTAAATAACAATTAAAAAATAATTTCGCCATTCACAATGCCGAATTCCTCCAAATCTTCAGAATCCATCTGTGCCTGCCCGCTGGTTGCTTCCGTGACCTGTGCACAGAAATCTGCAAATTTCTCTTCCGGAACCATCAGATCAATGGTAACGGAGTCAGTATAACGGGTGTCCAGCGTGAAAACCTGGTTTTGGGCGATCAGATATTGCAATTTCCCGATGCCGGTATAGTCTGTGGTAAGGTGCAGCTTTTTCCCAAACTGTTTTTCTATGATGTAGCTGGCAGCGAGCCCGGCCTGTGTGGCAGCCTGATATGCACGGACGAGCCCCCCGGTGCCGAGCAGGGTACCGCCGAAATAACGTGTGACTACCACGATGCAGTTGTGGATTTCTTCCCGGAGCAGTACGTCCAGGATTGGACGGCCGGCAGTGCCGGATGGTTCTCCGTCATCGCTGCAGCGGGTACATTCATTGTTGCGTCCGATGGTGTATGCGTAGCAGTTGTGTCGTGCATCCCAGTATTCTTTTTTGATCTTATTTAAGAAGGCAACCGCTTCGTCCTCGGAATTGACCGGAAGCGTATGGGCAATGAAACGGGATTTTTTCTCTTCAATTTCATCTTCGCCGGCCTGATAAAGTACTTTATAACTCATAATGACTCCTTTTCGCAGGGCTTTTTTGAACAAGTCTCATGTGTGTTTTATACATCTTTTATAAATGAGCCTGGTTCTGAATATAGACAGTATATCGCATTAATGGTAAGATAGGCAATATAGGAACTCAATTTGGAGGTTTTTTATGAATTATGGTAAAAAGAATGCTGCAAAAATAAAATGGCAGCTGACTTCCCGGGGAACCGTAATGCGGCGGAAGGTAAAATCACTGACGTTGCTGATCATATTGTTATGTTTTGTGCTTGTGCTTGGCTATGGCGGTTACCGCGGATATCAGTATGTGGAACAGATAATCGCGGAAGCACCGGATATCAATGAGATTGATGCGACGCCTTCCGGGTATATGTCTACCGTGCTGGATGCAAAAGGAAATGTGACGGCACAGCTGGTGGGAACCGGTTCTAACAGGGTCTATGTTACTTTGGATGAGATTCCGGAGGAACTTCAGAAAGCTTTTGTGGCAATTGAAGATGAACGGTTTTACGATCACAATGGCATTGATCTGCGGGGGATTGTCCGGGCAGGAATCAAAGGAGTGACTACCGGGCATTTCAGCGAAGGTGCAAGTACCATTACGCAGCAGCTTCTGAAAAATAATGTGTTTGACGGATGGACAACGGAGAATTCCTCTCAGCGTGTCAAACGAAAACTGCAGGAACAATATCTGGCATTACAGCTGGAAAAAAAGGTTTCCAAAGACTGGATCATGGAGAATTATCTGAATACCATCAATCTGGGACAGAATACGCTGGGTGTCCAGGCGGCCTCCAGACGTTATTTTGGCAAGGATGTATCAGAACTCAATCTCTCTGAATGTGCTGTGATTGCAGGAATTACGCAAAATCCGTCCAAATATAATCCAATTTCCCATCCGGAGGACAACGCAGTCCGGAGAGAGAAAGTATTGACGAATATGCGGGATCAGGGTTATATCGATGATGTGCAGTATGAAGCAGCCATGCAGGATAATGTATATGACCGGATCCAGGAGACAAATACCAAGTGGCAGAGCAGCGACAGCAATGCGACCTCTTATTTTGTAGATGCACTGACGGAAGAAATCATTGATGATCTGCAGAAGGAACTGGATTATTCAGAAGCACAGGCTTATAAGGCACTGTACAGCGGCGGGCTGACGATTTATTCCACCCAGGATCCGCAGATCCAGGAAATCTGTGATACACAGGTGAATGACGACAACAATTATAATATAGAAAAGAAAATTTCTTTTTCCTATGCACTGTCCGTACAACAGCCGGATGGTTCCGTAAACCATTATAGCGAACAGAGTCTTCTTTCCTATTATAAAAGAAACAATGCGGGTTATAATCTGAATTATAAAAATGAAGCTGCAGCACAGGCTGCTATCGATGCATACCGGGAAGCAATGGTTTCCGATGGAGGAGTTGTAGTGGGCGAGTCTGTAACCTTTACGATTCAGCCTCAGGCTTCCGTAACCATTATTGATCAGAGTACCGGACAGGTGAAGGCACTGGTGGGGGGCCGTGGAGAAAAAACCGCCAGCAAGACATTAAACCGTGCCGCAGATGTGACGAGACAGCCGGGTTCTACATTTAAGATCCTGACAGCTTATGCACCGGCTCTGGACAGCGGTTCCTATACATTGGCAACGACGGTGCTGGACGAGCCGATCACATACAGTTCCGGCCAGGAAATTCATAATGCGGATGGAAAATACCGTGGTTATACCAGCATCCGGGAAGCAATACAGGATTCTGTGAATGTAGTGGCGGTGAAGACAGTACAGGATATTACACCGCAGGCAGGATATGAGATGGCAAAAAAATTCGGTATTTCGACACTGACGAAGGATGATATTGTGGAATCACTTCCGCTTGGTGTCGGAGGTGTGACAAACCTGGAGCTGGCAGCCGCATTTGAAGTTATGCCGAATCAGGGAGTATACAAAGAGCCGGTGATGTACACAAAAATTCTTGATAAGGATGGTAATGTGCTGCTGGAGAAGAAACCGAAGAAACACCGGGTTATCAATGACAGTACGGCGTTTTTACTGACTTCAGCCATGCAGGATGTTGTGCTTTACGGAACCGGTAAACTGGCAGATTTTGGTACAATGCCAATTGCAGGAAAGACCGGAACCGCAGGAACATCTGAGGCTGCCAGAGATGCGTGGTTTGCAGGATATACGCCGTATTATACCTGTGTGGTCTGGGGGGGATACGATGATTACTCCAGATTGGAATCCAGCCGCTATCCCAAGATACTGTGGAATCATATTATGAAACAGCTTCATGAAGGTCTTGCATATAAGGAATTCGAGATGCCTGAAGATGTGGAAGTAAGCAGCGTTTGCAAGACTTCCGGTAAGATTGCCATTGCCGGTGTATGTCCGGAGACAGAGACAGAGTATTTTGCAGAAGGTACAGAACCTTCGGAAAAATGCGATTTGCATCAGACGGCAGTGATCTGCAAAGATTCCGGCCTGCTTGCCGGGGAATATTGTCCGGAGAGCAGCAAAGAGACAAAGACATTTATGAAAAAAGGATCCGGTGAAGATAAGATGCCGACAGAGGTGTGCAATGTGCATACTGGTGAGGGATGGCTGAACCAGCTCATTCAGGCACTGACTCCGGAAAACAACCATACCGGACAATAAAATAGTTTAAACGCTTTACAAAAGAAACGGAATTGTTACAATTCTGTTTCTTTTTTTGCCCAAAATCTTGTGTGAAACATTGACATATTGCGGTTCCGTTGCTATAATGAATTTCGTTGGCGTAACAAAAATGTAACAATTTAAAAATAAAAGTAATATTTATAAAGAGTTTGACTTGAAGGAGTAACAGAACGGATGAAATACAGAAATAAAAAGGCAATCGCAACCTTAATCGTAACAACCTTGATTTTTACCTGCGGAGCGACCGGAGTACAGGCTGCACCGGCAGCAGATCTGAACATTGTGGGCAACGTGGCGGCAGCACCGATTTCCGGTGTATCCCTGGCAGTGGCACAGGCAAATACACAGACAGCAGCAGAGCAGGCTGCATTGGTACAGAATATGGGGGTCGCTCAGATTGATAATTATCTGAATGTCCGCAGTGAAGCGTCCACAGACAGTGAGGTAGTCGGAATTATGAAAAATAACGCAGTGGCTGAAATCACAGGTGCTGTGGATGGCTGGTACCAGATCACATCCGGATCAGTCAGTGGTTATGTTAAGGCAGAGTATCTGGCAGTTGGAAATCAGGATTTACTGAATTCCGTAAAAACAAGAATGGCACAGGTTAATACAGAAACATTAAAAGTCCGCAGTGAGGCATCTACAGAGGCAGCAGTTGTGACATTAGTAGGTCAGGATCAGCAGTTGAAAGTTTTGGATGAGCAGATTCCGGGATGGGTAAAAGTTGAGACAGCAGATGGCGAAGGTTATATTTCCACAGAATTCGCTTCTGTGGCAGATATGTATCAGTATGCAGAAAAACCACAGGTATCTGAACAGAAGGAAAGTTCCTCCGGTGGTTCTGTTACTTCCTATGCATTACAGTTTCTTGGTAATCCGTATGTGTGGGGTGGTACAAGCCTGACAAAAGGTGTGGATTGTTCCGGATTTGTTATGCAGGTATATGCACATTATGGAATTTCCCTTCCACATTCTTCTTCTGCTCTGCGTGGAGTCGGTCGTGGAGTAAGTTATTCCGAGGCACAGCCGGGAGATATCATCTGTTATAGCGGTCATGTGGCAATTTATCTTGGCGGAGGTAAGATCGTTCACGCAAGCAATCCAAAAGATGGTATCAAAGTATCTACTGCGACTTATAAAAAAATTCTTGCAGTCCGCAGAGTGATGTAGTATTTCCAAATTCAAGTCGAACGCAGGTGAGACTTGGTGCGGGATTCTGGTCAGCGAAAGCTGAGATAATCAGATCAGAAAATAGAAGTGTGTGCTGTTTACAAACTGAAACTGAAATGATAAGTTTGTGATAGCACACTTTCTTGTTGATATTGTGCATAACTTTGTGCATAAGTGCGAAAAAAGGCAATGAATGTCCACATTTTTTGAATAAAGAGGGAAATTACTTGACGTATGAGACCAATTATTGTATAAAGGTTCAATGGAGAATAATTCCTGAAATAATATTGGAAGAAATGGGACAAAATGAGTAGTAGAAAAGAACTGGCAGGTGTGCGTATTGATATTTGCAGCCTGCGGGAAGCACTTCATAAAATAGAACATTATATACAGGAAGACGGTCTGCATGCAGTGGAGGCAGTATCTATGAAAACGGTTGTGACGGCAGGGGAAGAGGAAGAAGTCCGTCAGTGTCTGGAGGATATAGATCTGGTTATTCCATCAGATAAGGAGATTTTGATGGAATTGGGAGTAACATCTCACAAATGGCTGGAGGAAGCAAGGGAACACCGATTTGCCAGTGAGGCACTGCGTAATATTGCCAGAGACCGTCATAGCATTTATCTGCTGACAGATACGAGAGCGCAGATGGATGAACTGTGTTCCTTTCTGGATCATACCTATGGCGATGTGGCAAGAATCTGTGGAGATGCAGTCTGGGAAGAATGTGAAGAGGATACAGAACAAATTGTAAATGAAATCAATGCAGTAGCACCACATCTGCTGTTGGTTATGCTTCCGACACCGCAGCAGGAGATTTTTCTGGCACAGCACAGGAAAATGCTGAATGTACGGCTTTGGTTCGGTGTCGGCACAGAGAATACATTTACAGAAAAAAAGAAAAAAACGGCAGGTCTCTGCAAGAGACTGCTGGCGCGGCGTAAAATGAAGCGCCAGATACAATCTTATGAAGCAGAGGGAGAAGAAAAAGTAAACTGATCATCTCAGCCAGAGATAAGACTCCCACTTCTGCAAGGACGCCACTGAACGGTGATGGTTACAGAATGGGGATAGAGGGGATTTACAGTTATGAAAGACAGAACAAAAAAAGGTCTGCAGGATTTGCTTCTGCTTCTGGCAGGAACATTGCTGCTTGCTTTTGCGGTAAAATGTATTTATGAACCGTTGGATATGGTTACCGGAGGATTTTCAGGTCTTGCAATTCTGATCAAAGCGGTTACAGAACATATGGTACCGGGCGGTATTCCGCTGGGAGTATCGTCATTGCTGCTGAATATACCGGTATTTCTGTGGGCATTTTGGAAGAAAGGAAAGACATTTGCCGGAAAGTCTTTTGCTGCGATGATCCTGTTGTCACTTTGGCTGTCTATCCTGCCGGCATGGAATCTGGCAGGGGATGACATGGTCATCGGTTGTGCCTTTGGTGGCGGTATCATGGGATTTGGTATCGGTCTGGTGCTGCGCACCCGGAGTACTACCGGCGGAACCGATATGCTGGCGGCGTTGCTCCACATGAAATTTCAACAGTATTCGATTGTGCGTATCATGCAGGTCATCGATGCAGTGATCGTGCTGGCGGGATTATCACTGTTTGGATTGAAGAGCGGACTTTATGCGATCATAGCCATCGTGATTACGACAAAAGTGTCGGATCTAACAGTAGAAGGATTCAAAATGTCCAAAGCAGTGTATATTTTGTCAGAGAAGAGCGAGGAGATTGCACAGGCTACTATGATGGAACTGGACCGTGGTATGACCGGTCTGCATGCAAAAGGCATGTATACCCGGCAGGAAAAATGTATGCTCCTGTGTGTGGTATCAAGAAAAGAGATTGTCTGGCTGAAGGAAATCGTCATGAAAACAGACCCAAAAGCATTCCTTATTATCTGTGATGCGAGGGAGGTCTGGGGAGAAGGATTCCAGTCTTACTCCGAGAAAATGTGAACAAAATCTAAAAGTTGGGGAAATGCATAAAAAAAATTGCATTTCCTCTTTACTTTTTTGGGGCTTTTGTCTTAAAATAGAACTGCATAATAAAAATATATGAAAAAAATAGAATTGGTTATTGTGAATGTTGTATAAAATATGCAGGGGGGCTTTTCATTATGATTTCAAATCAGATATTGCAAAATACGATTGATGGATTAAAAAATATTACAAGGATAGATTTGTGTATCATTGATACGGAAGGCAAAATTCTGGCGACTACATTTGCGGAAGCAGATCGCTATGTCAGCCCGGCGATGGCATTGGTAGAATCTCCGGCGGACAGCCAGGTAGTATCAGGATGTCATTTCTTTAAAGTATTTGATGAACATCAACTGGAATATGTGCTGCTTGCAAATGGAGACAGCGATGATGTCTATATGATTGGAAAAATCGCAAGTTTTCAGATCCAGAATCTTCTGGTTGCATACAAGGAACGTTTTGATAAGGATAATTTTATCAAGAATCTTCTGCTGGACAATCTCTTGCTGGTAGATATTTACAATCGTGCCAAAAAGCTGCATATTGAAACTGATGTCCGGAGAGTTGTATATATTATAGAGACGAACCGGGATAAAGAAGGCAATGAGCTGGAAAAGGTACGTAGTATTTTTGAAGGAAAAAATAAAGATTTTGTAACTGCCGTGGATGAGAAGAATATCATTGTAGTAAAAGAAGTGGATGATTCTGACAGCGGAGCAGATCTGAACAAGACCGCAGAAGTGATTCTCGGACTGTTCAAGGGAGATTCTGATATCCACATCGCTTACGGCACTGTGGTAGGCGAGATAAAAGAAGTGTCACGTTCCTACAAGGAGGCACGGATGGCACTGGATGTAGGCAAGATTTTCTTTGAGGAGCGCAATATCATTGCATATTCCGCACTCGGTATCGGCCGACTGATCTATCAGCTGCCGCTGCCATTATGTAAAATGTTTATCAAAGAAATCTTCGGCGGTAAATCACCGGATGATTTTGATGAGGAGACGCTGACCACTATCAACAAGTTTTTTGAGAACAGCCTGAATGTTTCAGAGACATCCCGTCAGCTGTATATTCACAGAAATACACTTGTGTACCGTCTGGATAAGCTTCAGAAGAGCACCGGACTGGATCTGCGAGTATTCGAAGACGCCATCACATTTAAAATTGCGCTGATGGTTGTAAAATATATGAAATATATGGAAACATTAGATTATTAATTGCTAAGTGTTTGGGGGCACAAAAGAACAGTTTTTCGTGCCCCCATTTTATGCTGATACAGAAGAGTTGAATGAAGGAGGACAAGAATAAGTATGATTACGTTAAAAGATGTAAGTAAGTCATATACAGAAGGCGCACCGGCGCTGTCTGATATTAATATTCAGATAGATGAAGGCGAGTTTGTATTTGTAGTGGGAGACAGTGGTTCCGGCAAATCTACGCTGATTAAACTGCTGCTTAAGGAGTTGGAGCCGACTTCAGGGACCATTGTGATCAATGACAAGATCCTGTCACAAATCCCGCGTCGTCAGATTCCACGGTTCCGAAGGAATGTGGGCTGTGTGTTCCAGGATTTCCGTCTGTTAAAGGATCGAAATGTCTATGAAAACGTGGCATTTGCACAGCGTGTTATCTCAGCACCGAACCGTGCCATTAAGGAAAAAGTGCCAAAAATGTTATCTTTGGTAGGACTTGCGGCAAAATATAAATCAAAACCGAATCAGTTATCCGGTGGAGAGCAGCAGCGTGTGGCCATTGCCAGAGCACTGATCAATGAACCGAAGATCCTGCTGGCAGATGAGCCTACCGGTAACCTGGATTCGAACAATGCGTGGGAGATCATGAAGCTCCTGGATGAGATTAACAAACGAGGCACGACAGTGCTTGTGGTAAGTCATAACATGGAAATTGTAGAGGCAATGAAAAAACGTGTCATTACCTTGCAGCAGGGTCATGTAGTAAGTGACGTAAAGATGGGCGGTGATGAAGATGAAAATTAGTACATTTGGATATACCATCAAACAGGGTATCAAGAATATCTGGACAAATAAGATGTTTTCCATTGCTTCCATTGCGACCATGGCAGCATGTATCTTTATGTTTGGTATGTTTTATGCTATTGTGGCGAACTTTCAGCATGTTGTAAAAGACGTGGAATCCAGTGTGGCGATCACAGTATTTTTCGATGAGGGAACGACACAGGATGAGATTGATGAGATCGGCCAGAAAATCGCAATGAGACCGGAAGTATCCAGTTTTAATTTCGTGTCTGCGGATGAGGCATGGGCGGAATATAAGCTTGAGTATTTTGATGGAGATGAAGCGGCAGCAGCAAGCTTCGGATCTGACAACCCTCTGTCTGACAAAGCAAACTATGAGATTTACATGGAAGATATTTCCCAGCAGAGCAGTCTGGTATCTTACCTGGAAGGCCAGGATCATATCAGCAAAGTAAGACAGTCTGAGATGGTGGCAAATACGCTGACCGATTTTAATCGTCTGGTAAGTATCGTATCGGCTGTTATTATTGTAATCCTGATCTGTGTGGCAGTATTCCTGATCAGCAACACCGTTCGTACCGGTATTGCAGTCCGCAGGGAAGAAATCGGCATTATGAAGATGATCGGAGCGACAGATTTCTTCGTGCGTGCACCATTCATTGTGGAAGGTATTCTGATCGGACTGATCGGAGCGGTCATTCCATTGTGCATTCTGTATGCTATGTACGGAAAAATTATTACTTATGTGGCAAGCCGTTTTGGTTTCCTGAATAATCTGCTGACGTTCCTTCCGGTGCAGACGGTATTCGAGATTCTGGTTCCGGTAGGTCTGATTCTCGGTGTTGGTATTGGATATATCGGAAGTAAAGCAACGGTTCACAAACATATTAATGTATAAGAGGTCAGACTTCAGAAAAATGCAATGCTGTTTTCAAGTAGAATAGTGGATAGATGATAGCGTTGTGATGTTTCAGGCAGAATGACAGACGGCAGAAAAACATAGAATATAGGAGATTGATTTGATGGTAAAAAGAAACATCAGACAAATCATAGGAGTTGTTATGGCGGCGGTATTTCTTGCAACGATAGCAGGAAGTGCCGGCGCTTCTGCTGCTTCTGGGAGTATTTCTGAGGCGCAGAAGCGGAAGACACAATTGGAAAACGACCTGAATGATGCCCAGGCGTTGATTGAACAGTTACAGGATCAGGAGGGAGATATTCAGGAGGCAGTCAGGGAACTGGATGACAGACTGAACGTGATTTCCGGAAATATCGATACTCTTAAAGCACAGACGAGACAAAAAAATAAAGAATTGCTGGATACACAAAATCAGCTGGAGGCAGCCAGAACAGATGAATCCGAGCAGTATGAAAGCATGAAAGTCCGCATACGATATATGTATCAGAACTCCGGTATCGGTTATCTGGAAGCTTTGCTGGAATCCGGAAGTTTTGCGAAAATGCTCAAGCAGGTGGATTATATGTCCACCATGATGCAGTATGACCGGGCAAAACTGGAAGAATATCAGCAGACCCAGGTATTGATCCAGAATGCGGAAGAGACGATCCGGAAAGATAAGGCGGATCTGGAAGCCTTGCAGGCACAGTTGGAAGAGGAGCAGCAGGCAGTTAATCTTCTGATGCAGGAAAAAGAGACTCAGCTGTCTGGTGTGCGTCAGGGAATCTCTGAGGCGGAACAGAATGCTCAGCAGTATCAGCAGGAGATTGAGGCAGAAAATCAGCTGATCCAGGAGATGCTGGCGGCAGAAGCAGTAGCGAAAAAAGCGGCAGAAGAGCAACAGAAACAGCAGGAAGTTCAGAAAAACAATGCTTCTGCTGATTCAAATGTGAATACGAATGACGTTTATGAAGGTGGTGTGTTTATCTGGCCGTGTCCCTCCAGCCATAAAATTACCAGTGGATTCGGATATCGTGATAAACCGACAGCCGGAGCGACAAGTTATCATCAGGGATATGATATCGGAGCGTCTGCGGGAGCGGCTATTGTGGCAGCTGCAGATGGTGTGGTGACATCTACCGGATACAGCAGTGTACTTGGGAATTATGTGATCTTAAGTCATGGTGGTGGTCTGTTTACAATTTATGAGCACTGCTCGGCAGTCCTTGTATCCCGGGGACAGAGTGTGAGTCGTGGTTCGACGATTGCAAAAGTAGGAAGTACCGGTGTTTCTACCGGACCGCATCTGCATTTTGGCGTTCAATTAAATGGAAAGTATGTGGATCCGGGTAATTATCTCAAAGGGTAAAAAGGAGTTAGAAGATCAGAATGAATCAGGATGAACAGGAAATACAGGTAAGTACAGCGGAGCAGAGTTCCGAATATGAAGCTGTACCGACGGGACAGGATGGAAAAAGGGAAAAGCAAAAAAAGAAAAAAAGTGGATTTGGAAAAGGATTTGCCGTAGGTGCAGTGACTATGGCAGTGGTGTGCGGTGTCATGTTCTGGGCAACAAGCGGGCTGGGACTTTTGTCTGCCGGAAGCTCCGGTGATTTGCTCAACCGTGATACGGAGCAGAAGATTGAGTCGCTGGCTTCTTATATTCAGTCCAATTATTATGAGGATGTGGATACGGAGACATTGGAGGAAGGACTTTATGCCGGTCTGTTTGATAATCTGGATGTATATTCCCAGTATTATACAGCAGAGGAGGCGAAGGAACTTTTTGATACCAGTGTGTCGGGTACTTACTGTGGCATCGGTGCCAGCCTGCAGCAGGACGATGACAGCAAAGCAGTGACAATCCTTCATGTATACGATGGATCACCGGCGCAGGAGAGTGGACTGCAGGAAGGCGATGTGATCATTTCAGCAGATTCCTATGAGGCAGCATCCATGGATCTGACAGAATTTGTGAATCATATCCGCGGCGAGGAAGGTTCCCAGGTACATCTCGTAATTGCCCGGAGCGGGGAAGCTGAAAATCTGGAATTTGATATTACGAGAAAAAATCTTGTATTACCGACAGTTTCTTCACAGATGCTTGAGAATCATACCGGTTACATACAGGTGACAGAATTTACCGAGCACACGGCAGAGCAGTTTGAGGAAGCACTGGACAGTCTGCAGGGAGACGGAATGACTGCGTTGATTGTGGATCTGCGTTCTAATCCGGGTGGTATGCTGACATCTGTCTGCGATATGCTGGATGATATTTTGCCGAAAGGGTTGTTGGTTTATACCGAAGACAGAAGTGGAAAACGAGTAGACTATACTTCTACGGATGAGAAAACACTGGATCTGCCGCTGGCGGTTCTGGTAAACGGTTATAGTGCCAGTGCTTCTGAGATTTTTGCAGGTGCGATTCAGGATCGAAAAGCAGGAACCATCATTGGAACTACCACATATGGAAAAGGTGTGGTTCAGTCCATTCTGACTCTGAAGGATGGAAGTGCTTTCAAAATCACAACAAACCGCTACTTTACACCGAGCGGAACTTGTATTCAGGGAATCGGAATCACCCCGGACGAAGAACTGGAGTATGAATTCACCGGTCCGGAAGGTGCCGGATACAGCGTAGAATATGATAATCAGATCCAGAAAGCGTTGGAAGTATTGCAACAGTAAAAATAGTATGTTATGATGCAAGTTGTAGTTTGCTTTTTGAAAGAAAAATATAACTGTTGAAACAAAAGAAAAAAGGGAAATATACAGATGCAGCGTTCGACTTGAAGATGAGTGAAACGCAAAGCATGAAGTGGAAAGGTGAAAGGAGAAATTATCATGTGTGGAATTGTAGGATATATTGGTGATCAGCAGGCTGCTCCAATATTGCTTGCCGGTCTGGCAAAACTGGAATATCGAGGATATGATTCAGCCGGAATTTCAGTCCGTAATGAAACTAACGGTGAGATTGAAGTTGTAAAAGCAAAAGGACGTCTGAAAACACTGATTGAAAAGACGGATGAGGGTCATTCGGTATATGGCAGCTGTGGTATCGGTCATACCCGCTGGGCAACACACGGTGAGCCATCTGAGGCAAATGCGCATCCGCATTGTTCCGAAGGGAAAAATGTCGTGCTGGTACACAATGGAATTATTGAGAATTTCCAGGAATTAAAAGAAAAATTAGTAAAACGTGGTTATACCTTTTATTCCGAAACGGATACAGAAGTTGCCGTAAAACTGATTGATTACTATTATAAGAAAACAGCATCACCGGTGTCTGCCATTGCCACAGCAATGCTGCACATCAGAGGCTCTTATGCCTTTGGCGTGCTGTTCAAAGACTATCCGGACAAATTATTTGCGGCTAGAAAAGACAGTCCGCTGATCATTGGAAAAACAGCAGGTGCATCTCTGATCGCATCTGATGTTCCTGCCATTCTGGATCAGACACGTAACGTATATTACATTGATAATATGGAGATTGCAGAGCTGACCAGAGACGAAATCCATTTTTTCAATACAGATGAAGAAGAAATTGAAAAAGAGATGGTAGAGATCAAATGGGATGCTGAGGCAGCAGAAAAAGGCGGTTATGAGCATTTTATGTTAAAAGAGATCCATGAACAGCCAAAAGCCGTTCAGGATACCATTGGTGCTTATTTGAAAGGAAATCAGATAGATTTTTCAGAGATTGGTCTGGAGGATGAAGAACTGGCTTCTATCGAGCGTTTTTACATCATAGGCTGCGGATCGGCATATCATGTTGCGATGGCAGCAAAATATGTGTTGGAAGATATGACTCAGATTCCGGTAGAAATCGATATCGCGTCTGAGTTCCGGTATCGTAATCCAATCCTGGTGAAAAATTCACTGGTAGTGATCATTTCTCAGTCCGGAGAGACAGCAGACAGTCTGGCAGCCTTGCGGCTGGCAAAGGAAAAAGGAGCAGCAGTTCTGGGCATTGTCAATGTCGTTGGTTCAAGCATTGCCCGTGAGAGCGATTATACACTGTATACATATGCTGGTCCGGAGATTTCCGTTGCCACTACAAAAGCATACAGTACACAGCTGGTGGCTATGTATCTGGTAGCAATGCGTACTGCACTGATCAGAGGGCTGCTCAGTGATGAAGACTGTGAAAAAATGATCGCAGAACTGCAGACACTTCCGAAAAAAATCCAGAAAATCCTGGATGACAAAGAGCGGATTCAGTGGTTTGCAAGTAAATATGCAAATGCAAAAGACATGTTCTTCCTTGGACGTGGACTGGATTACGCCATCAGTCTGGAAGGCAGTCTGAAAATGAAAGAAATCAGTTACATTCATTCCGAGGCTTATGCAGCCGGAGAGTTAAAACATGGAACCATCAGCCTGATAGAGGATAATACACTGGTAGTTGGTATCCTGACCCAGAGCAATTTGTATGAAAAGACGGTCAGCAATATGGTAGAAGTGAAGAGCCGTGGTGCATATCTGATGGGACTGACCACATACGGAAATTACAGTATTGAGGATAACGCAGACTTTTCCGTCTATGTACCGAAGACAAATCCACATTTTGCCACCAGTCTGGCGATTATTCCGCTGCAGCTGTTGGGATATTATGTCAGTGTTGCAAAAGGTCTTGATGTGGATAAGCCGAGAAACCTTGCAAAATCTGTAACGGTAGAATAAAAACATATTTCTTTTGTCGGAGATGCAAAAAAGATAATAAAAGAAGTTTTATAGTGATAGAGAATTGCCCCGGATCCGGATGTTTAAAACGGAAGGTTCCGGGGCGGTTTGCGCCGACCGGAACGAAGTGTAGATGTGCAGTGATTCTAAGAAAAATATGTCAGCTTTCGCTGACCAGAATCACGCACCGAATCTCACGTGCGTTCGACTTGAATTTTAACTGGTAGATAACCAGTTAAATCTAAGTGAAAAGAATTGAACGAATTTTCTGAAAATACAGTATAATTTCGAACTTTATTTTTTTGCGTAAAAATGATTGACAGAAAGAGGGTTATCCTGTATATTATGTCTTGTGTTCAGCAAGAGCACAAAACAATAAGAAATGCGCGAGTGGCTCAGTTGGTGGAGCGCGACCTTGCCAAGGTCGAGGCCGCGGGTTCGAGTCCCGTCTCGCGCTCTTTTCATGCAAAGGGATATCCGATAGGATATCCCTTTTTGCATGAAATGAGCCCTGACGGGCTCAGAACAGGATTCACTGAATCCTGTTCGAGGTCTCGGAGGACATAAAGTCCTCCTCGGTCGGCGCTAACCATTGGTCTCCCAGACCAATAGCGCCGTCTCGCGCTCCTGCCCAACGGAATGTAGTGCAAAATGTAATAGATCAAAGTTTCGGAGAAATGTAAATAGAGAAAAAGGGAACTCTTTCCTTGGCAAGCGATTGTCGCTGCAGAGGTAAGAGTTCCCTTTTTTTATTTAATATTCAAGTCGAACGCACGTGAGACTTGGTGCATGATTCTGGTCAGCGAAAGCTGACATATTCTTCTCAGAATCACTGCACATCTACGCAAGCCACAAAACTTACAGGCTTCTCCATGCAGTCTCAAGTGCAATCTCGATCATTTCGTCAAAGGATTCCTGACGCTCAAGAGCAGTCAGTTCTTCATGACGGAACATGTGATCAGAGATGGACAGGATACTTAATGCTTTTTTGTGAGAAGCAACTGCTTCCCAGTAGATACCTGCTGTTTCCATCTCTACACAGAGCATTCCGAGATCACGGCACAGGGACGGGATATTGGAGTCTGCGTTGTAGAATACATCAGTTGTGAATACGTTTCCGACTTTGACACTTGCTTCTCTCTCTTTGCAGACAGATACTGCATCATTCAGCAGATCAAAATCAGCAGTCGGTGCGAGTGTTCCCGGGAAACCATACTGTACATCAAATTTTGAATTTGTGGAAGCACTCATGGCGATTACGACATCGCGTACTTTCATGTCATCGCGGAGTGCTCCGGCAGAACCTACACGGATAATGGAATCTACATCAAAGAAATTGTAGAGTTCATGAGCATATAATGTCATAGATGGGATTCCCATGCCGCTGCCCATTACGGAGATGCGTTTTCCTTTGTAAGTACCTGTGTAACCGTACATATTACGAACGGTGTTAAATAATTCCGGATTTTCCAGATATTTTTCTGCAATATATTTTGCACGCAGAGGATCGCCCGGCATCAGAACCACTTTTGCCACCTTTTCTTTTTCTGCGACAATACATGCGGAAGGTGTTGAAATCATATTGAATTCCTCCTGTTGTTATTTAATGTACGCACAGAATCATGTCCAAAACGACGTATTTTGAAAGATTCCGGGAGTACATATCGTGTCTTTCTATTACCTATCACACTATACGTGATGAAAAATGAAATGTCAACAAAGTTTCCTGTTACAATTGCCCGTAAGAGATGGTTTCTTTGGGAATCCCGGGTGATCTGATAATCCAAGAAAATAGTCTGCGGATACATGATAATAATCACAGAGTGTAATGAGGTGATGAATGGGCAGCTCATTTGCACCACGTTCATAGCGTGCATACATGGTCTGGGAAGTACCTAAAATGTCTGCGATGTTCTGCTGTGTTTTATCATGATCTTCTCTGAGGTTCCGCATTCGTTGTATGTAATTCATGAAGAAATCACCATCCAGTTTTTTCCATCACATTAACATAGTACAAATATTTACTGATAAAATTAGTAAATATTTGTATTAACAAAAATGAGTAATAATGCAAAATAGACAGAAAATAATTGACTTTAGTAAATAAATATACTAAAATATACAACATAGTAAAGAAATTTACTAAAAAGAGATGTGAAAAGTCCTAAAAAAAGCCACAAATATCAGCGCTGATTGGTGAAAATTTAAATGTCGACAAAATGATTCACATTTCGAAGAAACCATTCTTACACACACGAGGAGGCAGGGGAATGAAAAGAAAAATTTTAGCTGTTGTATTATGCGGTATTATGGCATTATCACTGGGAGCTTGCGGAAGCAAAGACAATGGTGGAAGTGCAAAAACAGATGATGGTTCTGCAAAGAAGGAAGCATCCGGCGGGGAGACTTACAATTGGCAGATTGGTAACGTTTTATCAGCTGATCAGCCCTGGGATCTCGGACTGAATAAATTTGCAGAATTACTGTCAGAGTATTCTGATGGCAGAATTACAGCTACTGTACAGAGTGGTGGTACATTAGGATCTGAGATTGAGATGCTTGAGGCTGTTCAGATGGGAACACTTGATATGTCTATCGCATCTACCCCTTCTTTATCTGGATTTACCGATTGCATGAACTACTTTGATTTACCGTACTTATTCAAAGCTACGGATTCTGCATGGTCCGTTATGGATGAATGGCTGGGACAGGATCGTTGTGAGGCACTGGAAGGTTCCGGATTCAAAGGACTTGGATTCTATGATAATGGTGAGTATATGATCGGTTCCAATAAGAAGCTTGTTCATCCGGAAGACGCAAAGGGGCTGCGTATCCGTGCACATTCTTCACAGTTACAGTGTGACTCACTTTCTTCCATTGGCGCAAATCCGTTAAGCGTTGCATGGGGCGACATTTATACTTCCTTACAGCAGGGAACCATTGATGGTGTATCAGGAACAACCCTTACAAATATGTATGGCGGTAAATTCTATGAGCAGTGTGATTACATCACGATGACAAAACATCATTTTATTCCGGCACCGGTTGTTATGAACGAGGATTTATGGAACTCTTTATCTTCTGAAGATCAGGAAATTGTTCAGAAAGCATTTAATGACTCTATTTCTTATCAGCGTGAGCAGGCAGCTTCCTATGTAGAGAAAGCAGTTGCAGAAATTGAAGACAGTGGTACAGAGATTGTTGAGATCGATGCAGACGAGTGGGCAGATGCGATGCATTCTACATATGACAAATGGGTAGGTACCAAGGGTATCGAGCAGGATATGATCGATAAGATTCAGGAATCTGAAAAGCAGTATCTGAAATAAAATCAGAACGCCTCTGGCATTCTTGATGGTATACATGTGAGAGGTATTTGGATAACTTTGTATATCAGTAATTAAAGGAGTTTATATGTCGAAAGGATTAAAAAAAGCAGGAAAGATAATCGGTGGGATTGAAGATTGGATGGTAATTGTACTGTTTACAGCAATGGTAGTAGTTACAATGGCAATCGTATTATGCCGTTATGTATTCAAAGTTCAGTTCGTGCCGGGCGAAGAAATTGCCCGTTATCTGATGATCTGGTGTGGTTATGCAGGAGCGGCCATGGGATTCCGCACACATGCTCATGTAGGTGTAGTTGTGTTTGCTGAAAAATTTCCAAAATCCTGGCAGCCGGTTATTATCAAAATCAGACACATAATCAGTACCGCAATTGTAGCAATCCTGTTTCTTGTAAGTTGCAATTGCCTGATGCAGTATATGGATAGTGGTAAGCTGACAACAGCTACTCACATTCCGACGGCAGTTGTATATTCAATTATTCCGATTTCTATGGCACTGGCAATCGTACATACGATCGTTGATATCAAGGAAGATTTTGCTCCGGCAAAAACGGAAACAGCAGAAAGTGAGGGCGCGGAATTATGATAGGAACAATTTTATTCGTTACATTTTTAGTTTTACTTGTAATCGGTGCTCCTATCGCATTGTGTCTTGGTGCAGCAGCATTACTGGTTGTTTTTACAACCGGAGATGTGAGTCCGATCGTACTTGGACAGCGAATGTTCGGATCACTGGACAGTTTCACCATTATGGCCATTCCATTATTTATGCTGGCAGGCAATCTGATGTCTTCCGGAGGTATCTCCAAAAGACTGACAGATTTCTGTGATGCTATTCTTGGATGGATGCCGGGTGGATTAGGTGTTGTATCGATTCTGTCCTGTATGATTTTTGGAGCATTATCAGGTTCTCCGACAGCAACCTGTGCTGCAATCGGAAGTATTATGGTGCCGGCGATGATTGAAGCCGGATATGACAAACGGTTTGCACTGGCATCCGTAGCAGTCCCAGGTGTATTGGGCTGTATTATTCCTCCATCAACCGTTATGATTTCCTACTCATCTGTTACAGACGCATCCGTAGGAAGCATGTTCATGGGCGGTATCTTGCCAGGTATCCTGATGGGAGTTGCCATGATGATCGTTGCAGTAAAATATGGTATTTCACATAAAGATGTAAAACGTACTCCGTTTTCACTGAAAAATTTACTGCAGAAATTTGTAAAAGCAATTGGTGCGTTATTAGTTCCGGTTATTATCCTCGGCGGTATTTACGGAGGAATTTTTACTCCGACTGAGGCAGCAGGTGTTGCCTGTGCATATGGACTGATTGTTGGTATTTTTATATATCGTGAGTTAAATCCGAAGGAACTGAAGAAAGCGTTTGTTGGCTCCGGATCTACAACAGGTATGGTATTATTTATCATGGCTGCAGCAGCAATGTTCGGATACATTATGACACGTTACCAGTTGACCAATTCCATTGCAAACTTCATTATTGCCGTTTGCGGAAATAAATATTTATTCTTATTACTTGTTAATATCTTACTGCTTGTGGTAGGATGTTTTATGGAGACAACAGCAGCGATTCTTATCCTGGCGCCAATCCTGGCTCCGGTACTTGGTACGTTTGGTATCAACCCGGTACACTTTGGTGTTATTATGTGTATCAACCTGGCAATCGGATGTGCAACACCGCCATTAGGACTGAATCTGTATGTAGCAGCCGGACTTACAAAAGACCGTGTGGAAGTTGTTGTAAATAAACATACCGTGGCATACATTCTGGTAAGTATTGCAATGTTGTTCCTGATTACATATATTCCGGATATTGTTATGGTAATTCCGAACAGTATGATGTAATTGAAACGACCTGAGATAAGGTAAAATTATTTGGCAGATTACGATCATGAGTGATCGTGCTCATGATTGTAAGGAAAAGAAAGATATTGAAAGGAGAAAAAATGTACGAATTAACAGGAAAAGTAGCAATCGTAACAGGTGCGGCAGCCGGACTTGGACAGGCTATAGCAGCTACATTCGCAAAACAGGGAGCAAAAGTAGTTCCAACTGACCGTCCGGGAGTTTCTATGGATGAGACCATTGAGATGTGCAAGAAAGCAGGCGTAGAGGAAGTATATACACATGATCTGGATGTTACAGACCAGGATTCCATCGCAAAAGCAATCGCAGATGTAAAGGAAAAATACGGAAGTATTGATATTCTGGCAAGCAACGCAGGATTAAACCGTCCGATGCCGTTAGATCAGGTTACACCGGAAGTGTGGGATTCAGTTATGAATGTAAACTTACGTGGTGCATTCTTCATGGCTCAGGCAGTGGCTCCGGTTATGAAAGAGCAGGGAAAAGGACGTATCATTTTCACAAGTAGCCAGGCAGGATTAGTTGCACGTGAAAATCAGCAGCCATATTGTGCAAGCAAAGGTGGTATCAATGCGATGACCCGTGCACTTGCTTATGATCTCGCTCCATTTGGTATTACTGTAAATGCAGTGGCACCGTGTTTTGCTATGACAGCTTTGACAAAAGCAAGACTGGAAGATCCGGAATATCGTGATATGGTACTTGGCATGATTCCGGTAGGCCGTGTGGTAGAACCGTCTGAAGTAGGGGCTGCATTCAACTACCTGGCATCTGATGAAGCTGCTATGATTACAGGACAGACACTGGTGATTGATGGCGGATGGACCATGTGGTAAAATCATATATTATTTTTTGACATAATTGGTATACCATGAGTATGTAACAAGTATGTGCTATGTATATAACAAGTATGTGACGACCCAGAGGAGGCAGACATGGCTAAATATAAAATTACAAAAACAGATGAATATTATACATATGAACTTCCGGCACATAATGAGTGTAAACTGACGAGATTGCATGATCCGGCAGATGTAGAAGGTGGTAAATTGATCTTATCCCGCTCACATTTCCTGCCGGCTGGCGGCGGCACTGATTTTAGTACCAATGCAGCAGAGTCTATTTACTATGTGGCAAAAGGAAAACTGCTCTTCAAAGGCGAGGATGGTCAGGAAACCTTGCTTGAGGAAGGTGACAGTGTTCATATTGCAGCAAATTCTCCGAAATGCGTGACAAACGTAGGGGTAGAGACTGCCATTATGCTTGTGATTCTTCTTCCGGCTCAGTAAAGCGATTATTTACTTTCTTTGGATAATAATTTTCTCGAAAAGAACCTTCGGCTTCCCATTCCGCCGGAGGTTCTTTTTTACCTAAACTCTGTCATATGTTTACGGTACCAGATTGGCAGATGAGTACGTTGGCAGTTTGGGTTGTGACGTTGTGTAATCTCAATCTGATGGAAAAAAGACTTCCACAGATCTGTAAATGGATCCACCTGATTTTCAACAAGGCTGAGCCGGTGAAATTCTTCCTTGGACAATGTGGTTAGATAAGTCGGCGCATCTGCCGGATGGATGGCAGCGGTTCTCCGGGTGGCATCGATGATTATCCAGTTTTCTGATGGCATACGGTCATCGAACGCTGGATAGAGTAGTGTCAGAATATCGGATTTTGGTTTTATATGAGCCAGCAGTACACCGTCCGGAAGTGCCTGAAAGCGCACACATTCCCGGAAGAGATGAGCTTCATTCATAACTTTGCGGTTCAGTTCAAAGACCGCATTGACGTAAGGATGCTGCAGCATATCGGTAAGTTGTGCCGGATAGGCGAATCCAAGTAGCAGAAACCGGTAGATACGGTCCAGCTTATCCGGATGGTCCGACAAGGCGCAGCGGTAAACCATAAGGTAGGCAGTGGAAGAAATTTTCTGCTGGATGGAACGGACGACTTTCCGGGTTTTTACAGGATCAGAGGTGACGGAGCGGTACTCACAGAAGAGTTCCATGGTTCCTAGGGGCTCTGCCTTCAGTCGGATGTTCTGGTGTCCTTCTTTGGAAGCCCAGGCGTCATAGATACAGGTCATCATGGCTTCAAAGGTATCTTCACATGTATAGACAATCATAAGATCGTTCTCCTCCTTGTTTCATCTCAGTCTGAGTTGAGACTCCCACTTCTGCAAGTGGTGAGTAATAACAAATCTTTCTCAGTGGGAGTTCAATCTCCGACTGAGATAAACGCTCCGCGAGGATGTGCAGTGATTCTGAGAAGAATATGTCAGCTTTCGCTGACCAGAATCACGCACCAAGTCTCACATGTGTTCGACTTGAATTCTTGTTATGTAAAGCAGACATTCGCGACCCGTCAGTGGGAACTTTTAATTTCCACTGACATAAGCATCCCCCTATCCACTGCTTAGTACTCTACACACTTGACGTGGGGGAATGCTTATTCTGCGTTCATAAAATCAAACAGAGATAACTGTTCATAGCGTGTATCCGGGTAGGAGATGGCATACCCCGTGCGGGCATCCAGTCCGGTAAGCTGGCGGGTAATAAAGGATTCTTCCAACCGGATCGGCACATGCATTTTGCCATTACAGGTAATAAAATATTGTGCCCGTTTTAAGACAACACCCATTTTCCGGATACTGTCAAAGGAGAGAGGAGCCATACGGCGGGCTTTCAGAATACGCAGGGCAGATTTACTGCCAATGCCCGGAACACGCATCAGGGTGGCATAGTCCGCAGTGGCAACTTCAATCGGAAACTGTTCCAGATGCCGCAGCGCCCAGTCACATTTCGGATCCAGAGCGAGATTGAAATTTGGACGATCCGGAGTCAGCAGTTCAGAAGCATGGAAGCCGTAATAGCGCAGCAACCAGTCTGCCTGGTAGAGCCGGTGTTCCCGCAACAGCGGTGGTGGTGTGCCGATGGCAGGAAGGGTGGAGTCGTCATTCAGAGGGATGTAGGCGGAATAGAATACACGTTTCAGATCAAAATTCTGATAGAGTGCCTGCGTAGTAGACAGAATCTCAAAATCCGTTTCACCAGTGGCACCGATGATCATCTGGGTACTTTGGCCGGCGGGGGCAAAGGGACGATCCGGGTGACCGGAAATAGCAGCTGATGGAGCGGAGTCTTTGCACACAGAGTGAGGAGTATACTGTTGGGAAAGTTCCGGTGAGGCAGAGTGTAAGTGTCTGGGTTCAGTTGCTAAGGCAGATGGTGACAATGTCTGAATTTTATGATCAGGTTTTTCGGATACATGCAGAATCTCCGGCGTCAGGGCATTCGGTGTAAAAATTCCGTCCGATAAACCATCCAATGGCTGTGTTTCTGAAAAAATGCTGTGTTCCAGGTATTGGTTGCCGGTACTACGCTCCATAAAGGCACTTTTTCCAATGGCAAGGCGATATCCGCTGATCCGCTGCTGCATGCGGCGCATGGGAGTCAGAATGGATGCACGGGTTTTCTGTGGCGCAAGCGTGGCCAGTCCTTCCGCCGTGGGAAGTTCCAGATTGACACTCATGCGGTCAGCCAGATAGCCCACCTGTTCCAGCAGATCATCCGGAGCATAGGGGATGGCTTTGACATGGATGTAGCCGTTGAAATGGTAGCGGGTGCGCAGCAGAAACAGTGTCTGATACATCAGTTCCATTGTGTGTGTCGGATTCTTATACACACCGGAACTCAGAAACAGGCCTTCGATATAGTTGCGTCTGTAAAATTCGATTACCAGCTGACAGATCTCATCCGGGGTAAATGTGGCACGTCGGCAGTCGTTGTCGGCGCGGCTCTGGCAGTAGCGACAGTTATAGATACAGTCGTTACTCAGCAGGATCTTCAGCAGGGAGATACATCTGCCGTCCCCGGCAAAACTGTGGCAGATGCCGGCGGCACAGGAATTGCCAAGAGAGCCCTTTTTTCCGCGGCGGTCTACACCGCTGGAAGTACAGGATACATCGCATTTTGCCGCATCGGATAATATTTCCAGTTTTTCCTGTAAGGAAAGTGTTATATGATAAAGTTCCATAAATGATACCTCTGTTGAAAAAAAGAACATGTGTTCGAGTGTAACAACAGATTATCACGGAGAACAGGAAAAATCAACAGGAAAAAAGATTCTTTTTCATAATTTTTATCGTTGCCTGCGCCTGAAAAGCCAGGTTATAATTCTGGGGGGATTATTGCTTGCAATTATAAAATCTGTGTGTTATAATCCAAAAATGACTGTAAGTAGTAGAAGTATACCTTTTTCTAAGAAAATACAATGACTACATAGATATAAAGGAGGAAATTGTCAATGAGCGTACAGGTGGAAAAGTTAGAAAAAAATACAGTAAAGCTTACCATTGAAGTTCCGGCTGAAGAGCTGGAGAAAGCACTTCAGGAAGCATATAACAGACAGAAGAAAAATATCAGCATGCCGGGATTCCGTAAAGGAAAAGTTCCGAGAGCTATGGTTGAGAAAATGTACGGTGCAGGCGTATTCTACGAAGACGCAGCAAACGCACTGATCCCGCAGGCATATGCTGATGCAGCAAAAGAGTGTGGAGAGGATATCGTATCCAGACCGGTTGTTGATATCACTCAGATCGAGAAAGGCAAACCGTTCATCTTCACAGCAGAAGTTGCTACAAAACCGGAAGTAACTCTTGGTAAATATATCGGTGTAACAGTTACAAAAGTAGACGGAACTGTAACAGATGAGGACGTAACAGCAGCAATCGACAAAGAGCGTGAGAAAAATGCAAGAACAATCAACGTTGAGGATCGTGCCATCGAGAACGGTGATACAGCAGTGATTGATTTCGAAGGATTCGTAGACGGTGTTGCATTTGATGGCGGCAAAGGTGAGAACCACTCTTTAGAAATTGGTTCCGGAAGCTTCATCCCGGGATTTGAAGATCAGCTGATCGGCAAAAACGCCGGTGATGACGTAGACGTAAATGTTACATTCCCGGAGGAGTATCATGCAGAAGATCTCGCTGGAAAAGAAGCTACATTCAAAGTTAAAATTCATGAGATCAAAGCAAAAGAGATTCCGGAGCTGGATGATGAGTTTGTTCAGGATGTATCCGAATTCGATACCGTTGCTGAGTACAAAGACAGTGTAAAAGCAAAATTAGAAGAGCAGAAACAGAACGAGATTAAACGTGCATACCAGGATGAAGCAATCGATAAGATCGTTGATAAATCTACAATGGAACTCCCGGATGCAATGATCGATACACAGTGCGAGAATATGATCAACCAGTTCGCACAGCAGATGGCACAGCAGGGTCTGTCTATGGATCAGTACCTTCAGTTCTCCGGACTGACACTGGATCAGTTAAAAGAGCAGGTTCGCCCGGATGCAATCACACGTATCAAGAGCAGCCTTGTTCTTGAGCAGATTGCAAAAGAAGAGAACATTGAGATCACAGATGCAGATGTAGATGCTGAGATTGAGAAAATGGCAACTATGTACAACATGGAAGCTGACAAACTCAAAGAGTACATGGGCGAGGATGAGAAAGAGAACATGAAACAGGATCTGGCTGTACAGAAAGCAGTTGAACTGATCACTGAGTCTGTAAAACCTCGTGCAAAAGCAAAAACAAAAAAAGAGAAAGAAGCAGAAGCTGAGACAGAAGCAGCTGAATAATTCTCAAAGAGCAGCAGGAATCAGATATCCTGCATGACAAAGTAAAGATACGAAAGCAGATCGTGCCGGCGAGGCCGGTCTGCTTTTCATGTTTAGGAGGTAGCAATATGAGTTTAGTACCTTACGTTGTTGAACAGACAAGCAGAGGCGAGCGGAATTATGATATTTATTCCCGTCTGTTAAAAGACAGAATCATTTTCCTGGGAGAAGAGGTAAATGAGACCACAGCAAGTCTGATTGTGGCACAGTTACTGTTCCTGGAGTCTGAGGATCCGGGTAAAGATATCCAGTTGTATATCAATTCCCCGGGTGGGGTAGTTTCCTGCGGTCTGGCAATTTATGATACAATGCAGTATATTAAGTGTGATGTTTCTACCATTTGTATCGGTATGGCAGCAAGTATGGGCGCGTTTCTGCTTGCGGGGGGAACAAAAGGAAAACGTTATGCATTGCCAAATGCAGAGATCATGATCCATCAGCCGTCCGGCGGAGCAAAAGGACAGGCTACAGATATTCAGATTGTAGCGGAGAATATACTGAAGACAAAAGAACGCTTGAATCGTATTTTATCTGAGAATACCGGTCAGCCTTATGAAGTTGTAGCTGCAGATACTGAGCGTGACAATTATATGACAGCTGAAGAAGCAAAAGCATACGGTCTTATTGATGCCGTAATTACAAACAGACAGTAAAGGTAGCGTGGGAGTAAGATTGAATGGCAGGAAGAATAAATCAGAGCGATAAAATCCGTTGCTCTTTTTGTAATAAAACCCAGGATCAGGTACACAAACTGATCGCTGGACCGGCAGGCATCTTTATCTGTGATGAGTGCATTGAGACCTGCAATGACATCCTTGAGGAAGAGATGCAGGATTACGAGGATAATGACAGCATGGATATCAACCTGTTGACACCGGAAGAAATCAAAGGATTTCTGGATGACTATGTTATTGGACAGGATGAGGCAAAGAAAGTATTATCCGTAGCAGTTTACAATCATTACAAACGTATTCTGGCTGAGCCGGATCTGGATGTGGAACTGCAGAAAAGTAATATTCTGATGCTGGGTCCAACCGGTTCCGGTAAGACTTTGTTAGCACAGACACTGGCAAAAATTCTGAACGTACCGTTTGCAATCGCAGATGCGACGACATTAACGGAAGCCGGATATGTTGGTGAAGACGTGGAAAATATTTTGCTGAAGATCATTCAGGCAGCAGACTATGATGTGTCCAAAGCAGAGTACGGCATTATTTATATTGATGAGATTGATAAAATCACCCGTAAGTCAGAGAATGCATCTATCACAAGAGATGTTTCCGGTGAGGGAGTACAGCAGGCCTTATTGAAAATTCTGGAAGGAACTGTTGCGTCTGTTCCGCCACAGGGTGGCAGAAAGCATCCGCAGCAGGAACTGATTCCGATTGATACCACAAATATTTTGTTTATCTGTGGTGGTGCTTTTGAAGGCATTGATCGAATCATTGAAAATCGTATGGATCGAGGTTCCATTGGCTTTAATGCGGAATTGGCAGGAACGAATGATAAAAATATCAGCGAATTGCTGAAAGATGCACTTCCGCAGGATTTTGTTAAATTTGGTATGATTCCGGAGTTCATGGGTCGTGTGCCAATTACAGTATCTCTGGAAGCTCTGGAGCGGGAAGATTTGATCCGCATCCTGAAAGAACCGAAAAATTCTCTGTTGAAGCAGTATCAGAAGCTGTTTTCACTGGATGAAGTGGAACTTGTTTTTGAAGATGATGCCCTGGAGGCAGTGGCAGATCTGACAATCAACAGAAAAACAGGGGCGCGTGGTTTGCGTGCCATCATGGAAAATGTCATGATGGATCTGATGTATCGGATTCCGTCTGACAAAAATATCAAAAAGTGCACGATTACAAAAGCAATGGTGGAAGGAACTGATGAAGCGGTTCTTGAGTACCGCAATGGTGCAATTGAAACTGAGAATTAAAAGAGAGGGAAATACGGCTAAAAAGTGTTTCCTGTTTTGCAGGGGCGGGGTCAGATATGACACCGCCCATTTGTTAAGAGAGAGAGGAACAATATGGGTGAAATTTTGAAAGAATTACCTGCGGTGATCCTGCGTGGGTCCGTACTGCTCCCGGGTGTGGTGTCGCATTTTGATATCAGCACTCAGCAATCCATTCATGCCGTGGAAGCGGCGATGAATGACGATAATCACATTTTTCTGGTGACACAGAAGGATATGCAGACCGAGCATGCCAAACAGGAAGATGTCTATGCTACCGGTGTGGTTGCGGAGATCAAGCAGATTGTGAAAATGCAGAATCATGTAGTCCGGGTAATTGTGGAATCGAAACAAAAGGCGGAACTGGCCTATTTTATAGAGAAAGAAGAATTCCTAAAAGCACAGGTTGTGCTGGAAGAGGAAGAGAGCGAGCAGGAGCAGCTGCCACCGGAAGTGGAGGAAGCGATGCTGCGCAGTCTGCAGGAAAAATTGTTGTCTTACTGTACTTCCAATCCAAAAATCGGGAAAGAATTAAAGAAGCAGGCAGAGGGGCTCAACAAGTTGAAAAGTTTCATTCAGGTAGTTGGCGGTACACTGCCTCTTGGTTATGAAAAGCGTCAGGAACTTCTGGAAGCAGATTCGCTCACTGCACAGTATGAGATCCTGATGAAGATTCTGCTTTACGAAACAAATATCCAGCAGATTAAGAACGAACTGCAGGAAAAGGTAAAAGAGAGGATAGATCAGAATCAGAGAGAATATATTCTCCGGGAAGAGATGAAAGTCATCCGGGAGGAACTGGGAGAAGATAATACCACTTCTGATATCAGGCAATTTGAGGAAGCACTGGAGAAACTGGAGGCTGATGACACAGTCAAAGAGCGGATCAAAAAAGAAATTGTCCGGTTTAAAAATGTGGCAAACAGCCCGTCGGAAGGCAGTGTAGTGCGCGGCTATATTGAGACATTACTGGATCTGCCATGGAATAAGAAATCTGTGGACAATACAGATCTGAAAAATGCGGAGCAGATTCTGAATGATGATCACTATGGTCTGGAAAAAGTAAAAGAACGTGTGCTGGAGTTTTTGGCTGTCCGCGGACTGACAAAAGGAGGCGAAAGCCCGATCATCTGTCTGGTGGGACCTCCCGGAACCGGTAAGACAAGTATTGCCCGTTCTGTTGCCAGGGCACTGGATAAAAAGTATGTCCGCATCTGCCTGGGAGGTGTGAAAGATGAGGCAGAGATCCGTGGTCATCGCCGGACTTATGTTGGGGCTATGCCGGGACGTCTGATCCAGGGCATCCGGCAGGTCGGAGTGAAGAATCCACTGATGCTGTTGGATGAAATCGATAAAATGAGCAGTGATTACAAGGGAGATCCATCTTCCGCTATGCTGGAAGTGTTGGATTCTGAACAGAATGCCAAGTTTATCGATCACTATGTAGATATGCCGGTGGATTTATCTGAGGTGCTGTTTATCGCAACGGCCAACGATGTACATACGATTCCACGTCCGTTATTGGATCGTATGGAACTGATCGAGGTATCCAGCTATACGGAAAACGAAAAGATGCATATCGCAAAGGAACATTTGCTGGGCAAGCAGATTGGAAAAAATGGACTGGAGCCGGAACAGTTGACAATTACCGATGAGGCGATGCATCAGATCATCAGCGGATATACCAGAGAAGCAGGTGTGCGTAACCTGGAGCGTAAAATAGGCGAAATCTGCAGAAAAGCAGCTAGAGAGATTTACGAAGGAATCTGCGAATCCGTGTTTGTAGATGAAAAACAGCTGGAACAGTATCTCGGCAAAGAACGGTTTCATGTGGACCGGATCAATGAACAGGACGAGATCGGTATTGTGCGTGGCCTGGCATGGACCAGTGTGGGGGGTGATACGCTGCAGATCGAAGTTAATGTGATGCCGGGCAAAGGCGAATTTAAACTGACAGGTCAGCTGGGAGACGTGATGAAAGAGTCTGCACAGGCAGGCATCAGTTATATCCGTTCTATCGGTGCGGCTTATGATATTCCGGAAGACTTTTTTACAAAACACGATATCCATATCCATATTCCGGAGGGGGCTGTGCCGAAGGATGGTCCATCTGCCGGTATTACCATGGCGACGGCAATGCTGTCTGCTATTACAAAGAAACCGGTGCGTGCGGATGTGGCAATGACCGGTGAGATCACATTGCGTGGTCGCGTGCTGCCAATCGGCGGTCTGAAAGAAAAATTGCTGGCAGCAAAGACTGCAGGTATCCGTACCGTATGCGTTCCGGCCCAGAATGAAGCGGATATAGCAGAGATTTCTGAAGAAATCCGGGAAGGTCTTCAGATCTGTTACGTTAAAAAAATGGAAGAAGTGCTGAAAATCGCAATGAATGGAGGAACCAATGATCATTAAAAATGCTTCACTGGAAACGGTGTGTGGCTACACCAGTAAATTACCGAAAAATACAAAGCCGGAGATCGCATTTGCCGGAAAATCAAATGTGGGAAAATCATCTCTGATCAACGCCCTGATGAACCGCAAGGCACTTGCCCGCACTTCCGGTCAGCCGGGCAAGACACAGACCATCAATTTTTATAATATCAACGATGAACTGTACCTGACGGATCTTCCGGGGTATGGTTTTGCAAAAGTATCTCAGAAGGAAAAAGAAAAATGGGGAACTATGATCGAGAATTATCTGAATAGTTCCGAACAGCTGCGGGCAGTATTTCTGTTGGTGGATATCCGTCATGAGCCATCTGCGAACGACAAAATAATGTACGAGTGGATGGTATATCAGGGCTTTCATCCGATTATTATTGCTACAAAGGCAGATAAGGTCAAGCGCAGTCAGCTTCAGAAACAGTTAAAAGTGATTCGTCTGGGGCTGAATACGGAAAAAGGAGCCATTTTGATCCCGTTTTCCGCTGAAACAAAACAGGGAAGAGAAGAAATCTGGAATCTGGTGGATCAGATTTTAGCATCATCAGGAGAGACAGATGAAGAATAAATATGTATTTACCGCAGTGCTGCTGGCAGTAATCCTGTTTGTGGGAAACATGCTGACCATGGCATATGTCAGAACAGAGCAGAGCCGCGAACAGTTGAAAGAAGGCAATCTGCTGGTAGTGACATCTTTTTATCCGATGTATGTTGCTGCAGAAAATGTTATCGGTGATGTGGAAGGCGTGACACTGGAGAACTTAAGTGAGCCTCAGACCGGTTGTCTGCATGATTATCAGCTGACAGCGGCAGACATGAAACTGCTGTCCAAAGCAGATGTGTTTATCGTAAATGGCGGCGGTATTGAGTCCTTTTTGTCTGATGTGGCAGAATCTTATCCGAATCTGAAGATTATTCAGGCCTGCGATGGAATTGAGCTATTACAGGCGGCAGAAGGAACGGAAGATGTCGATTCGGATGAAGCGGAATCAGAAGAACACCTGCATGAGACGGAAACAGCAGATACGAAGGCGGAAAGCGATGTTCATGACGAAGAGGCCGATCATGCAGATCACGATCATTCTGAGCATTCACATGGGGATGAAAATGCTCATGCATGGATGAATCTGGCGGATTATCAGATTCAGGTTCAGAACATTTGTGAGGGGCTTTCCGAAGCTGACAGTGTCCATGCAGAGCAATATGCAAAACATGCACAGACCTATCAGGGGAAAGTGCGGGAATTACAGCAGGAGGCAGCAGAACTTTCGTCGCAGATTGCTGCACAGCCGGTGGTGGTTTTTCATGAAGCATATGAATATATCGTACAGGAATATGGACTGACACTGGCCGGTGAGATGAATTTGGACGAAGAACGCCAGGTTAGTGCCGGTGAAGTGGCAGATATTTTGCATGCAATAGAAGAGAACCATGTTTCTGTTGTGCTTGCAGAAAAACTGTATGGCACAGACATGGGAGAAATGGTAGCAAAACAAAGCGGCGTCAAAGTTATTTATCTGGATACACTGACCAGGGGAGATTATTCGGCAGACAGTTATCTGGAAGGCATGAAAAACAATATTGAACAGTTGAAAGAGGCATTCCAATGATGAAAAAAATTATGCAGCCCTGTGGTTTGCACTGTATCAAAATGCAGGATATCGGTGTGACCATCGGGGAACAAAACATCTTGCAGCATGTGAATCTGCATATCCACTGTGGCACCCTGGCGGCGGTGATCGGGAAAAACGGTGCAGGTAAATCCACGCTCATCCGGGCCATTCTCGGAGATATTCCACACACAGGAACCATTGAATTCAAAAATCGGGAAAATGGACATATGCAGAAGATGCGCATCGGCTATGTGCCACAATCTCTGAATATTGAGAAAAAGACACCGATCAGCGTCTATGACATGATTGCAAGTTATCAGAGCCGTTATCCGGTTTTTTGGAAAAAAAGTAAAAAACTATATGAAAAAATAGAAGAACATCTGACAGTTTTCAAGGCAGAAGAACTCATTGACAAACAGGTGTGTAATCTGTCCGGTGGTGAACTGCAGCGTGTGCTGCTTTCTATGGCTGTTATGGATGAACCCAACCTGCTCCTTCTGGATGAACCGGTGTCCGGGATTGATCAGAACGGTATGGATCTGTTTTACCATACTATCTCTGAGTTGAAGAGGCATTACGATCTGGCGATCATTCTGATTTCCCATGATCTGGATTATGTGGCACAATATGCAGATCAGGTAATTCTCATCGATGGAACCGTGAAAAAGCAGGGGACTGTACGTCAGGTGTATGAAAGTGAAGAATTTCAGGAAGTATTTGGCAAGTTTGATCTGGAAAATTACAAACCGAGCCGTCAGGTAAAGGAACAGAAGGAAAAAGAGATTGCCATGCCGAAACACAACCATAGTTTATGGAAGGAGGACGTGTAAATGAGTGGAATAACCTCCTTGTTTCAGTATGATTTTATGAGGAATGCATTTCTGGCGGTTCTGATTATCACACCGCTGTTTGGCATTCTTGGTACTATGATCGTCAATAATAAAATGGCATTTTTTTCAGATGCATTAGGGCATTCTGCTCTGACGGGAATTGCCGTGGGCGTGGTATGCGGAATCCCGGATACAAATCTGTCCATGGTGATCTTTGGAATTGTTTTTGCATTGTTACTAAACTGGATCAAAAGTAAAAGTACCGCATCGACGGATACGATTATCTCAGTCTTTTCTTCCTGTTGTATCGCTATCGGTCTGGCAATTTTGTCCCGTGGCGGCAATTTCAGCAAATATTCCAGCCTGTTGGTAGGGGATATTCTCAGTATTACGAAGAGAGAACTCGTTTATCTGTTGTTGATCTTCCTGGCAACCATTGTATTTTGGATTTTGTGTTATAACCGTCTGCAGGCTATCAGTCTGCACCGGACGCTTGCAAAGAGCAAACATATCCGGATCCGGTTGATCGAGAACCTGTTTTCTGTATTTATTGCGCTGATGGTTATGCTATCTATTAAATGGGTGGGAATTCTGATCATCAATGCATTGTTGATCCTGCCGGCGGCGTCCAGCCGAAATATATCGGAGAATCTGAGGGAATATCATTTCTTCTCGATTTTGTATTCTGTTTTTTCGGGAATTGTAGGATTATTTATATCCTATTATACAAATGTGGCAACCGGACCGATGATTGTGATCATTGCATCGGTGATATTCTTTGCGACATATTTTTATGGCAGAAACCGCTAGGATTTTGTGTGAATGAAAAAATTTAGGGTTTTAGGTTGTGAAAACGCCAGTCATCAATCTTACCTCTGCAGCTAATAATCGCTTGCCGAGGAAAGATTGCCTGACTGGCGTTCATTTACATTTACGAATATCCTGAAATTTTTCACCACACGGCACTGCGTGCCGCACTCATTGAAAGATTATCGAAAATATCATCTCTTTGTATTCGTGCAATTATCATATTAATTATGTGCATGTGGTATGTGATGGAATTGTACAAACAATTAGCACAATTCACACAATAACGATAAAAAACGGGAGATGACCTACTTTAGAAAAAGCGGCCAAAATGTGTTGACTTCTGCCGTGGGCAGTGCTATTATAAGCAAGCTGTCGCTGATGCGGCGGCACAGAAAGAAGAAAAGTAAAGACACAGGCGGCATGGGATGCGACAGCCGATCTTGAAAAAACTTCTGGAAGCAAGAAAAAAGTTGTTGACAAAGATGACTGCCTGTGATAATCTAATATGGCTGTCGCTTGAGACGGCAACAAAGAAAAATAAAAAAGTTGTTGACAAGCACTTGAACATCTGATAAGATATAAAAGTTGCTGAACGGCAACGAACAAAGAACTTTGATAACTGAACAGTGAAATAACCTTGAAAGATTCATTGAGAACAGCGAAGCAATTCGCGATTTAAATGAGTTCGAGAGAACAGCAGAGACGAAAGTCAAAGCAACCTAAAACAGTATTCGCGAGTAATGAGGAAAATCGAACTGCTTGCAGTAAGATTTGACGAATACCGCGAAAACAGAAACGTAAGTTTCTGGTTCGGAATTAATGAATGGTTAAAATTAGCCAGTT